>JGI24021J15306_10000573_pt1 | contig 29340 bp, 20 predicted proteins | sample Ectturendosymbi1_FD_15306 | JGI IMG/M metagenome (IMG submission 15306) | reverse complement strand
GATGGGACCCGCGGGCCGTAATTTGGAGACGCACCATATATTGGTATGGTAACGCATGAATTTCAGCATACTGCATTGGTTTCAATTAATGTTTGGTAATCATACAAATTTTTTTTCCATGCAGTGATAGTGGGTAATTAGAATGTGTAAAAAGTGGAGAGGCAGTCAGCAAGTGCCTATTTTACATTGGATATCACGTGAACATTATGCAATGCATGCAGCCCAACATTTTATTGACCGGTCAGGTGTACCCCATGCTCATGTCGAGTGTGCGCAATGCATGGGGCACATTCGACAGAAAAAGTACCCTTTTTAAATTGGTTGTAAATTTTTTTCTGAAGGGCGTTGTTTTCATGTTTTAGCGTGATATTGTGGATATAGAGTTGCTTTATTGTGTGACAAACTTTGAACTTGTTTGGACTTGAATTAAAGTAGCAGTGGTTGAAAATGTAAAAAAGTGTCGACTGTACCCCACCTTACCCTACACATCCAACGCTTGATTAACCAGAATTTGGAATTTTTTTGATGCAACTTTTCGAAATTAGGTGGTGGCAATTGCCCCCATTGCCCCTTTTTGGCTACGCGCCTGCAAGATAGAGAGTTATAATGGAGAACCCTGTCCTTTACAATGTTCCACTGCTTCAGTTGTTTAACATATTTTAGTCATTCAGTTTTATTAGAAAGCAAAACTAAACTTCAATATATTTAGTTTCTACTAAAGTATTGTTTCAGGTTACTTCACCGCATTGTAATCACAATTTTGAAAGTACTGTAAATGAGATAATTATCACTTCATTTCAAAACCAACAAAAAGCAGTGCAATCTGGGCGAAGCGCAATAACACTATTTGAAATAAATATAAACTTTTGCATAATTTAATTTATATGAAAGCATAAACAAGCTCAAATGAAGTAAAAACTGTGTAATGCAAAACCTACAAATGCATGATCGAACTTAAGTGAGTAATGCATAAACAAATTCGCACAGATTCGTGAATAAATCGAACGTGTTTCTCTTAACATCGTGTGATTGTATTATCAAGGTATGAAGGAAGGACATATGCTTCCACCTGAAGTGCTCGACAAGTGCAGTTTAACGAAAGGAAAAAAGAGGCTTGCTGTGTCTGTGTTATTTCATTCATCACTGCCACCAGCTCATCGCGATACTTCGAACGAAGACGAAGGTGCATTGCTGTAAAGATCTCATAGATTTTGAAAATTTAAGTGCCGATGCAATATTATGCTTTTTTTCCTTCAGTTGATTTCACTGAAGTTTTGCTCACGGAGATAAAAGTGGAAAAAAATTTGACTTTTGCTGAAGTGGACGAATATTTGCAAGAACGCTCAAAAAAACGTTTCTCGGATGTTGCGACTGAAACCCTCTCCGAGAAACTACGTAGGTGTTGTCTCATCCTTAAGATGAAAGCTTGGCATGCTTCTAATTATTTTTTCAACTTCAGATCAATTGTGGAACGTGTTTTGGTCAATGAGGGTCAAAAGGTTGGGCACAGCTGCGGTCTATCATCAGATGTCACTGTCAGATTACAGATCTGCTTCGGACGAGCTTTTAGGAAACATCCTTGTGGAGGAAGCAATGATAACAGCCAACTTGATTTTCTCTCAGTTCCTTTGTGAAAAGGTTCAGTTTTGCATTCTGGCATTCCTTTAAGATTCTGGACGGCCTTTATCCAGTATTTCTATCACATTTTTAGTCCGTACAGTTCATTGCAAGATCCCAAGATAAGCCGTCTGAACTTCTCCAGTGCTCTGGCGCAGCAGGAGTCTGGCATGCCAATGGCTCATCCATTTACCAAACGTCATGTTATAAAATGGAAGACATTCCCGAGTCAAGAAAAAAGTTGGTAAGTAAAATGTCAAAAACATTTTTTCTAGTCTTGTTAGCAACATAATTTTTCGCCGACGTTTTTCTTTTACTGAAATCCATGTGTTGTAATTTGTGGCATGACAGCCATATTTGGTCAACATATTTTGCGTAGAGTCAATCCTCTGTTTTCTGCTGTAACTGGAAACTAGCTGAAAAAAATCAAGAGACAATGTTTTTTGACTTTCTGCAAGAAAAATGACTTAAACATTTAAAAGCATCTTATAACAGAAATAACCGCCAAAGCAAACAAAGGAGACACGTAAACGTTTTGCATAAATACTGTTACTACCATCATGACGGTGAAATATTAGCGGCAGCAAGGTTGGTGCAAACTTTTGCATCAGTAGGGAAAATAGAAAACATCCCTGCGATGCCTGTCAGCATTTTCAACTTGCAGTGCAGCTTCGTGATACTACTTTAACGTCACATGACATCACCATAGAAACGCATCCTGCTGCGTAGCGCTAACAATGCGCGCTCCCGCAACGCTGCTGTCATAGCTTTTGCGTTTCCTTCTCAATTAAACAGCGCTGTTCATTTCACAGTTTTCGTGTTTTCGTTTACGTTTGTCATCGCTATATAATGCTACCTGAAACTTGTACTTTACGACTTCTAGTTTGCTTTCGCTGTTTATTCCCTTACTAGTTTTCACATCCGCTGTTTCTCTCGTGAGGGTCGCGAGGCCAACAGCGCTTTACAAGCATCTCATGGCTTTCAGCAACATCTGCTAAATTCTCCAGGCACAACACCAAAGCGCCAAACCAGGCTGAAGATGTAATCACGTTACCTGGTTTTTGGTCGACCTTTGCATCGCTTTCCCTTCGATGCAGCCAATAAGCGTCGCCTCACCAATCTTTCTTGGGTCATTCTGGTCACATCGGGCAGTATACGCGACATTCAGGGCTGTACGAACATCACAGCTGCACACTTTGTCGTGATGCGATAAGTGGTCAGGTTTACGTAAAACTCCAAGCCCTGCAGCTTGTACTTCAGATTCCACTATTCAAGTTTTTACCAAATTTCATGACCATAGGGTATAGGATCGGAACAAAGATCAATCTAACAACTGAAAGCTTGGTAGTGCTTAAAAGCTCTACTTTTATTACCACGGAAGGACGGAGCTCATGCATTACTGCACTTACTTTATATATCCGTGCATCGCAATCTGCTAGCTCTGCCTTCCAGCACTCGTGAATACCACCCCTGGGTGCTTGAATGTCTCCACTTGTAGCATGCATTGATATGGGTTTCTGAAGAACCATAATGCCTCGATATTTTTTGTGTTAATTTTCATTTAATTTTTATCTCAGGCAGTTTTAAACCGCTCAAGTGCATGTAGAAAGCCCTGATCACAAGATGCAGGCAACATCAAATTGTCTGCAGAGAGCAAGCGGTTAATCTTGCTGCTCCTTCCAGTGGCACTTTCCCGACACAGATGTCACTGTCTATATAACTCACACGTTGGGAGCCGGTGTACCAGTATGTCGTACTTTGAAATCATGCATTGAGCCGCTGATTTCCGCCACTTTGCATCTCCATAACTTGCCAGTCTATTGTCCTAGAAAGCTTTCCAAACCCTCAGAAGACTCGACAAGTCTTGAAAATAATAAGGTGTGGGCTTCGGGTTTTTTGTGGGTGACGTCATAAGTGAGGTAGGCTTTTCGCCATTCTGGCTGAAGTTTCCAGGCCCTGGGCACAACCGCGAGAGGAAAGTATTTCGCTCAAGTTTTTATTGGAAATTAGACTAAAATCCGAGTCTTTTGAGCCTTTGATCGGCTTTCTAGCGTTTCTGGTTCAAGAGTTTGGGTAAAAATACCAATTTTTGTAAAATTACCAAGTCTTACTAATATTACCAATTTTATGGTTTTTTGGCCATTATAAAAGTATTCCTCAACCTAAAATGTATTTTTGACTCCCCAAACTTTAAAACCTGGCTACGGACCTGCTCTGCACAACAAACGATCAAACATGCAGAATGTGAAAGAAAGGTGGATTAGGCAGGTGTCTCTACTGTGAGTGCATGCCCGAAGACACCAGCAAACGTTTACAAGGCAAAGCATAACGACGTAGCAGCAATCCAGCGCATCTCACATACAGTGAGGTCATGTCGACATCAAAAATCTTGCTCCACAAAGAACAGTCTTACAAAACTGAGGAATTTCGAAATGAAGATTTGACACAAACTCGTGTAGAAGACCTAGCACTAATCGACAAACCAGTCAAACAAGATTGGATAATTCAATGTAGCAGTATCAAATAGCAGGCATGAAGTAGGACAAGGGAAAATGAAGAAATAGCAGGACGTGTTGTTAAACGTACAGAATTTAGGGGTCATTCAAACCAGGTAAGTCCATGCGGTAACACAACTTGGAAAAACACCGATGAAATGTTTGATGGCAAAGGTAACTTAAGAAGAAAAAGCAAAAAGCTTAGCAGTGCACATATCTTACGAAACCCGCCCAGACCTAGTGTCTTAGTAGGACTCCGAAATCCGAGAGCAACGTTTCGTTTTACGAAACAATAGACCTGAGTGAAACACACGAAATCATCACGGTAATGTGAAAACGGTATACTACACAAGACAAGATAGGTCTTGACATTTGTGTGTCGTTAGCAATATTGGATATAGCCAAGCACTGTATGTGGCTGTTATGGGCTATCCAGGCTTTTTTGTATTGCTAGAGCTACATAACTGTTATACGTCTATTTCTACATTTTTGATAGGTGCCTTCCGATGGAGTTACACTGTTCGAAAAGGTGAAGAATGTTGTAACAGAAGCAATAGACGCTGGTCATCACGAAACTGCATTATTGTTAATGTGCTGTGATGATCTTCACTGTTCGCTTGAAACTGGTGTTATGAAGTAAGTGAAAGAGTAGTTAAAATTTGCTATTTGGTTTTAATTCATTCGAATGTGATTTTCAGCTGAACCGTTTTCACAGACAAAAAATACGTGTGATTATACCCAAATTTTATCATGCCTTTTGCGATTTAGAAATTCTTTATCGGAAAGATATAATTCTTATGGTGGCAAAAATGGCCCTGGCTCTAGAACGTATGCTTTCCCTGTATTTCAATATCTTATAATGAATTGATTGAAAATGCAATAATTTGCGCTAGACTGGTATTGCAAAACTGTCTTAACAAAGAAAACACTTTCTAAACATGTTTTATGTATTGCTGCTTTCGGCTTCAATCATTTTTAGCGTTCGTCTATCAGTGTGGTTCACAATACAACAACAAGCAATCGCGATATAGTAATCAAATCAAATTGCCACAGTTAGATTTACCTTCGATGATGAATCTCTCCAAACAACTCGTATTATATGAAGCATTTTATTACTTTTGATTCAGCTATAGATCAATTCAGGAAAGATCTGATGATTATGTTCACAATTCCAACAATGACTGCCAGCCTCATTTTTCTCTACGATTACCTTGCTATCTCAGAGGAACTTCTCCTCTTCAACGTTATGTGGATCTTGTCAATCAAAGGCAAATCGTTGCTGCCATTGAGCAACGTAATTGTACACTTCCATCTGAGTTGTGCGGAAAAAACGTGACAAATGCGTAAGTTGATCCTTGGTGCAAATTGTTGGCAATTAAATATTGTTATCACTCAACCTTCTACGAAACGAGAAGCTGAACAAAATGAGATGCTTTTTATGATTTCAAGCCTATACGTTGCATTGGTGTATGTTTAAAATATGAAAAGCAAACCATAAATTGCTATGCTCAGCTGCACTTCCACGGATGCATCAAAATTTGAGCATGATATGCAAATTTTTGAAAAGAGCAAATTCTGCAAATTGAAACTATGAAAACTCCAACAATAATAAAACTGATGTTTTCTCTAAAGTTTATTTAATTCATGGGCTAGTTACACGAAACACAATCAAACCAGTCTACAAGCTTTCTTAGATCTTCAATAGACAAACATGAAAATTCACAAAAGGACTTGCAACATACACATTTAACCGATATACCAATATACCAGCCCGGCCTTCACAACAAAGTATATCAGAAAATTTAATGACGTTTCAAATTCCAGCGATTTACGCAAAAATTTTTGGTTTAAGTTTTTGAACAATCATCAGCGATTGTGTTTTTTGTTTTGGCGTGAAAAAAGTCGTGGCAAAAAAGATTTGAAAAGTATTTACATAGTTACAAAAGCATTTTTACAGTTCAAAATGTATTTTGAAACAAGTTAAAGAGTAATTTGTATGTTCTGTTAATCAAACAATATTAAAATTTCGTATTCCGAATGAAAAATCTTTGTGCTTCGAGAAGCGGTGTTCCAAACCAAATACTGTTGCTCGCTTAAAGTCAAAATATTTGGCCCCTTCCAAAGTTTGGGGCTAGCTACGGTAGCTGCAAAGTGTTTCTAAATATTTCTTTGGTAATGCCAAGACATCAAGATTATGGTGCAGCGTTTGAAAGGATATGCAAAACTGCAGCTATTGCTTTGCAGTGATTGTGAGTGTAAAACCTACCTCTTTTGGTGAAAACCAGCGTTATGGCCTAATCACATTTCTTGAGTCACAACTCGAGTCGAGTTACAACCCTTTCAAGTCGGTTTAGAGTCAAATCGAATTTTTTCGAGTCAGTACCTGGTTGAGACATAACATGGTCGAGCGGAGTCGAGTCACATAGTTCTTCAAGACTCTTGCAGTCAAACGACTGTCCATTCGAGTCAATTTGCAGTCAAGCAAAAGTAGTGTATTTCATGTTTGTTTTTAGCTTAATATCCATTGTCAAACGCAGTTCAAATGAAATTCCTACAACGAATCTATACTTAACTTTGGGGTCCATTTTCTATTAAGAATTACTTTTGGTAGCATTTTTTAATTCTGAAACTATTCTGGGCACCGTTTTGTAGTTCTCAATTTATTTTGGGCACCATTTTTAGCTACATAATTATATTGCGTAACAATTACATTAACACCATTTGTAGCTTTCATTCTACATTAGATACCATTTTGTAGCGATGGCTCGACCTCTGAAGGTGATGGCTCGACTTCATCGTATATATCAGATACGTTTCAAGCTGTCAGCATCAAAATTACTACCTTTACAACCTCACATATATCCTAGCCCACACGTGCAGATAAATCTCAACAGCACTGACTCTAAGCACAGTTTATAAATCTGTTGTCCCACTAGCATGTCATTTGCGAGCAAATTCTCATGTACCAAGCAAAGTTCAAACATTTGCAATATGTTTTTGTACATCAAAATCAACGCCAACATGAATACTCCTCTAAGGCGTTTGTCTTATAACGACAAGCAAACCAAGCTATCACAAACATTTTGTTCAAACATGCATAGCTAAGACAACAATAAACTATTTCTTATTGTCCAGCTGAAGCGCTATTTACACTGGAGTTTCAAATGATTTAACCAGAACACTCAAAAATTGTGACTCGATTTGACTCCGCAAAAAGAAAAGTGACCCACTCGAATCTTTCTATAAAAAATTATTACTGAATAAAACCAGCCATGAATTGGTCACAAGCCATAACTCGATTCTAGCCGTGTCACTAAAGAAGCGTAAGTTGAGCCGAGTCATTGGGTCAAGTCATACAATTACTGGTGAACACTAGCACTAAACACTTTTCGAAAAACAAGACTGGATGAAAATTCACTATTGCGTAATGCCACTTCGATGACCTGACTTTCACATGTATCATTTCATGTGGTCAATTAGTCTCAGGTTCAGATATTACGCAAGGTGTTTTTGACACCAAAACGGTTGCTTTGCACATTTAAACGCTCTTTGGCTTTTTGAAAGGCGTGCAAAAAGCCATTGTTCCTATCTTCAGCAGTCAAGTTGCATCGAATTTTCACATTCTGCTATGGAAATCGTAAAGTTTGCGTCTTGACTAATTCTTTTTACACTTGCCTATAAGAGCTCTATCAAGAAACAAAGACATAAAAGATTTTTTTGAAGACCAGTTTGCTTCGCTAAGATATACGTGTTCGTCAAAGAACCGTGGTGTTAGGTCCAGGGATATATTCATAAGAGAAAGCTCTTCTCAAAGAAAAATGTTCTCTTCTTTTGTACGTTTTTCTCGTGTTTTTCTTCTTCAACGCAATTTCATTTCGTAAAACGTTTCAACAAACGCTTTTTAAAAGTATGAAAGAATTAAGGTGGGGATAGCTTAATTGAGAGCGTGAGCAATCGAATCGAAGAAATAACCCTTCCAGAAAGTCGAAAAACCGTAGGCCTAATTTGCTAATACAGTAATTGTCATTATTTAACCCAGTAAATTTTTGTCATGAGCCAGTGAAGTGTAAAGTGTGTTATTGAAATTATGCTGTTTATCACATGTTTATACACGTTTGATGAGTTTTAAACAAGACTTTCAGAATTTTCAATACCTTCTTTGTCTCTCGTTACGCAAACTTAATTACATCTTTAACCGCAATTTTAGTTTACCTTTGAAAGGGATTGACTATCTGAAACTAACGTATTGGTCACCTTTCGTAATAACAACCATTTCTTGGCATGAACGTGATAATGTTACCGTACGTTTGATTTAAGTGAAGGGGACTTTGTAAGGCAAGTTGTGTTTTAAAAACTGCTTAAAAACACACAGAAAAAATTGAAAAAGTGTTTATCGCATCTGTGAGCTTCCTGAAGGAACAATCTTACAAAAAGTTAGAAAAGCAGCTCTTAGGACGCGGACTTTAATCAATCGTTCAAAACTATACTCAATAAACATCTTCAAACTCTTTTTACTGTAGGTGTGCTTAAATTAAAACTTGGTGCCACTAGGTCGTGCGATGATGTTGAAGAACAGCAAGGCATTTATATGTGCCAGTAATGTCAAAACACATATGTGGTAGGGATACCAGTGCGAAAATGTGCCCGTAAACAACAACAATTTTATTTTTGGCCTTAACGCCAGTAAACGTCTTAATACAGACACAGTAAGGCCGGGAGGCGGCGAAAAGACACTCCGGCCATCCCGTCTGCCACAACCCAATTGCTTGTTGTCAAACAGCCTGACCGAAGCCGCCCACAGCCACGCGCAAACCAGCAGATGCGAAAGCAAAAAACAGGACATAGCTTTAACCTTGTTCAATCACACTTGTAGAATCCAAAAGATGAGCAAGACCGTTTTTTTTTAAAGAAAATATTAGGTACCCGGTGTGGGGGATCCGATTTCTCTGTTTCTAGGGACCCGATTTTATCTGATTCTAGGGACCCGGTTATAACTTTCTCTGATTCTAGGGACCCGATTTTCAATTATAGGGACCCGAATCGGGTCCCTAAAACACCTTAAAAGACCCTGAGCAAGACCAACCACAGCATAATACGAGCTTAAACAAGAACGTTGAAATAATGGATACGATACACTTGCAGATAAAGCTCAAGCAAACGTTGCTGGATAACGTCACTCTACTGTACATCCATAGCTTATAGGCATCATCTGTTTATAGAGTTGCTAATTAAAAATGATTGGCGTATTTGCTAGAGAAGCAAAGGTTTTGGTTTCATATCCAGTGGAATTTCTTGCCAGATCTAAAATAAGCTATGTTATCTTACCAGGTTTGTGAGAAACTTTGCAAAAAGAGAGCAACAAGTTGAAGAATACAAATGTGCTATGGACAAACACAAGTTTTGTGCATCTTTGTGTGTCACCAAAGCTAAATTGTATCTCGCAAGTGTTATCGAGGTAATGCCATGTTTTTGTGTGTCACTGAAGCTAAATTGTATGTCACCAAAGCTTCGTGTGTCACCAAAGCTAAATTGTATGTCACCAAAGCTTTGTGTGTCACCAAAGCTAAATTGTATGTCACCATAGCTTTGTGTGTCACCAAAGCTAAATTGTATTCCGCAAGTGTTGTCGAGGTAATGCTATGTTTCAAATAAGTTTTGCATCTACAGTTCTTGTTATCCTTATGTGTTCACCAGATCTTGCAGCTACTATATGACGTGGTTGACATTGTTATTTGAATAACAACTTGGAATACATAAGTGCCTTAAACCGTTTTATGAGTATGTATCCTTCTAATAACGATTCATTTCCACTGTGTAGACCTCTGCGACAGATCAGAAGTTTTGAAAAATTTTCCATGGGATATCTGGAAAAATTCAGTGGTATTTTTGCAAAAACAAACGTTATTGCCAAAAAGCACTTCCTAATAAATTAGTCTTATAGTCTTATAATGAATGATTTCCATTGCCTTGTTTGCTCTCCAAAATATTAGTGCAGCGTTGTGACTGTAATTAACAACTTTAACAGATAGGCTTACATGGCAACACTGTGCTTTGCACAGCTTCTACGGAAATAGGTTTTGCTTGATTTTTCTTAAATGATGATAGCCAGAAGCGGTAAGGCAGGGGGCAGTAAAATGCTGAGGGCAATGGAAACACAAAAAGCAAAAACATCGTTGCTAATTATGCTTGTTTTTGCCTAGCGACAATGTTGACCTCAAAAATACTAACAGAAATTACAGAAAACCATTGAGAAATTTCTAAGTGCGCAAATAACTGCAATAAATTTGTTTCAAGTCGATCTCGATAAACCAATAAATTACCTATGATACTGTTATGAAAGGCATCTCCACCCTTGTTGCAACCTTGTGAAAGGGCAGGAGAGGTAATGCCCTTGTTCTGCCCCCTCTCTGGCGTCCCTGTGGGTGTCGCTGGATGCAGTGCTTATTTTAAGTGACCAGCCTATCCGCCAAAACCTGGAAACGCATCCGGCGGTTTCATTACAGAGACAAGCACGGTTTGTAGGTAGAATTGTTTACAAATTGCCCAAGCTTTATTTCATGTAAACAACAATATCCCTAAGGCAGAGACAGCTTACATCAAAGAAAGGCTGTGTTTCAAAAACCTTGGGACGCTGGGCAGCTGTAAGACTGCAAAACAGAATGAGAAACGAGGTGGTAAACTTATAAGCAAAACCTGGGAAAGAGTTAATACTCTTTTGAAGATAAATGATTCCTTTTGCTTAGCACTCTGGTTTACCGAACGGGTGCAAAAAAGAAGGCTTTTTTGTTACTATGAGTTGTTCATATTTCCTGCAGAACGTTGTGCTTTAGGTTGATTTTGCCGAGCCTCATAGTTTGGTTGATTTGCCGAACCGTGCGTTTTATGGTTGCTGTACCAAAAGCCTGCGACTTTAGCATTTTGAGTGAAATTATATTTTCCAGGTGTTTGCCTCAAAAACCGCAGCGTTGTATTTAAATATTGCTTCGAAGATATTAGCAACTTTGTTCCTAAAAACGTGAATGCAAGTTTGCAACCTCATGCTGCCAATTTTATCCTTTAAGTTCCGCAGGCGCCACCTTTTTTGCAGAACTTTGCAACTCCATTGCTCGCCAACCGATTGAGCTAGAGAGGTGCTCAAACCCTCTGCGGATTCGGGAAGTCTTCTAGGTTTGAGTTTTTAAAAAATTTTTCGTTTTGGGTTTTATGTGGATAACGTCATCATGGGAGAATTTTTCGCCTTTTTGGCCAAGTTTACCTGGTCCTGTGAGCCAACCCAATGGCCATTTTTGGCTCAAATTTATGTTGGAAACTAGGTTATGATCCGAGCCTTTAGAGGTCTTGACTGGCTTTCTAGCATATCTGGGGCCACACTTCTTGCTCAAAAACCAACTTTTTGACACAAATCAAAAAGTTACACGAAAGGTATGATCTTCCCTCTTAGGACTAAATTTAGCTAGCCATAACTCAGCAGCACATTGAGCTAGAGAGCTGTTAAAACCCTCTAAGGACTCGGAAGGTCTTGTAGTTAGTAATAAAAAAATATTTTAAGTTTTGAGTTTGGGGTTTTTGGTCGATGACGTCATCATTAGGGTAGATTTTGCGGTTTTTAATGGCGTCATCGGGCGATCCAATGAGCCGATTTCGTGACTCAAAGTTTAATCGGAAAGTGGGCTATAATATGGTGCAGTTAGACCAGGTGATCGCAAGATCTTTCGCTGTGCCATTGCTAGGAGAATGGTCATTTCTCAAATGTTCTGAATTTTATTTTTCTTTGGTCGTTAAATTGTCATATAGCTGCGAAACAATACAATACGAGTCTTTAGAGCCCTTGATCGACTTTCTAGCGTTGCTGGTGCCAAAATTACAGCCAAAACATCCCAAATTATTTGCATATTTGCTAGGGGATTAGTGGAGATTTCCCCAATTAATTTTCTTTTTTTGGCCATATTTTTGGAACCAGAAATGCTAAAAAGTTAATTAAAGTCAAACCCTCTAAAGACTCGTATTATAGCCTAGTTTCCAATAAAAACTTGAGTAAAAAAATGGCTCATGGCTAATGATGTTATCCAAATATACATCAACATACTCCCATTATGACGTCATCGACAATTCCAAAACTTAGAAATTTTTTCATTCCAAACCACAAAACGTTCCTCATCTTTAGAGAGTTTGCACAACTTTCTAGTTCAATCGGCTGGCAAGTTATGTCCTTTGATCAAAATGGTCGAAATTACCTTTTGTGGGACTAGAATTTTTACCCAGTGTTTTATTTTTGAGCCATAATGTTGCTCCAGATATGCTATCAAGCTAATCAAAAGCTCTATAGACTCGGATGATAACCTAGTTTCTAAAAAAACTTGAGCCAAAAAATGGCTTGTTGGGTTGGCGCCCAGGGCCAGGTAACCTCAGCCAAAAAGGCGCGAAAACATGCCTCCATTATGACGTCATCCACAAGAAACCCCAAACCCAAAACTAAAAATTAAAAAAATCTCAACTAAAATACTTCCTGAATCCACAGATAATTTGAACAGCTCTCTAGCTGTTCAGCTGGGGAGTTACGGAGTTGCAAAGTGGTAGAGTATCTTGCAAAAAAAGTGGCGCACGCTGCACTTAAACGGCCCTTTATGGTTGCTTTGCCAAAAGCCTACGACTTAGTTTTATACCGATCTATATTTTCTGTATTTTGAGCGAAATTATATTTGCCAGATGTTTGCTTCAAAAATCGCAGCGTTGTATTTAAATATTGTTTCGACGACATTAGCAACTTTGATCCTAAAAACGTGAATACAAGTTTGCAACCCCTGCTAAATGGTTTTAGGTGTTGCACTAGGAACCAACATAGGATTCGCCGTGTAGGAACCAATGTAGAATTTTGGGGATATTATTGCCCAGCGTAGAGGTTGCTTGCGAGGAATGGCTGTCGTTGCATGTAGAATTGCTGGTTTTCCCAAACGCCACTAACAGCAAGGCAGCCTAGTCGTTGTATGAGTACTGTTCTAACTTCCGACTAAAACTGCCTGACATTTTAAGATGCCAAGCCAAAGCAAGGCGTTTAGCTCTCACCCTGCTCGCTTCACATATTTCCTGGTGCACAAATGTTTATTTGCAAAAAGATTTCTGATTAGCAGCAGCAGCAGCAATAGCTTTAATCCGGTGGCAGGGACCGATAAGCGTGAAATACCGTCCGCACAAAGCTTTTTTGCTGTTTCTATATCTCCAAGGTGCGCTCTTTACGAATCTGAATGATGCCACTCTGTTATCCTTGGGCAACCCCCCCCCAATATGTAAATTAAGGCCGCCATTACGAAAAATCCTTCTTTCGTCAATATCTCAGTCACTGTGCATGGTATCAAAGTAATTTTGGTGTCTGTCACCATGTTTTGAAGGGTAAAGAATAAGACTGAGCCATTTCAGTTAAGATTGCGTCTTTATTTTTTTGCTCAATAGGCATTATTAAGACCGTCAATACTAAAAATCTCGCTTTCGTCCATATCTCAGTACTGTATTTATTCGATTGTTAGCTGCCCTTGATTGTAAACTGCATGAAATGGTGTTAAAAAATTAATGTCTGTGAGAAGGCAAAAACGCTTCCAGTCAGCCTTGCGAAAGTTCCAACGCCTCACCGGATCGCTGTAGGCAGATCTTTGAGCCTCGGTAGCGTTATGAGGAAGGGTGGGTGTCGTGGCCGCGGAAACTTCCCTAGAACACGCCTGTCGNCTGTTCTGGCTGACACTCGCGAAGGCCAGGTCCAGGTTGGTGCCGACGTTCCATCGGCGAGAGGGAAAACTTGCTGCGCCCTTTGAGTTGTGCAGTAGCTCAATGTTGTTGGCTGCTGCCCATGAGGCCAGGCTTTCGTCATCAGGAGATGTTATGCTGTAGCCCCAGTTGTCATGCTGGCAATTGAAGTCACCAACTTACAGAATGGGGTGTGGGATGACCGTTGGTGTAAATCGCGATGGTGGAGATTGGTACACGTTGATGATCCTGTATCCTGCGACGTTTACGCACAACCACTCAGTCTCTGAATGCTCTGAAGACTGTTCTACCAGTGTCCATCACAACCGCTCGTGAACAAACGTGGCAAGGCCGTGATTCCTGCTCTGGACCAGCTAGTGCAAAGTTGGAATCATTACAAGCTAACGATTACAAGCTTGTAAAAAGCTTGGTGGCATTGAACGTGTTCGAGGTCCGTTGCGAAGTCTGGTCGAGAGGGATGGATAGAAAAAAGTGACGAAGACTCCGGTGTTTAAGTCACTGTCACCTTCTAAAGATCGAGGCATTCGATCAACTCGGAACGTACAGCATTGGGTCGGGTCGAGTTCAGATAAGAACGAGACGAACACTGTAGTGTAGATGCTTGATCCCAGTTACATTGCAACCAAGTTTTAGTGTTTCTCCACCCGGAGGTCCTGGAAATTGTAGGGTGTGCCTGTGCTACAGATACACCCTGATCAACAGCAATATGTGGATGCTATGAAGCTCATTTCTCTTGTACAATGTTTTGTGAATGTTACGGAGAAGCATACTGCCAGAATTGGCAGATCCGACAGGTTGATGACAGTGGCAATCAGGCCCGTAACCAGCTTGGAACACTAGGAGGGAAGGAGAGTTTTCTGAGAGGGGCTCAAACTTGTTTAGTGATGTCCAATAACTCTAAACTATGTGCAACACATTTTCAAGGGGGGAAAAAAAGTTTTAAAAGGACTTCGCCCCCCTGCGCCCCCCTAGTTACTGGACTGATGACAATGTTGTTAAACTTAACTTGTTTGCGGACTGAGTGAAATCATTTTTGATTCATTGATTCAAACCAGCCCGCACGTATAGAGAAAACAATTGCGGGCCAATTCGTAATGCGAAAAGGTTCATCGTAATGCGAAAAGATACATCCATCCACGATACTGCGATTTTTATAATGGTTGCCACGAACATTGGGGAAAAAAGGTGAAATTTAGAGTTCAAGAATTTGGAAAACTTAGATGAAACCCACGCCTAGCAAAGATAAGAAGGTAATGTCCATACGATTTTATCGCCTAGATCACCGTATCTATGACCTCAGTGGATTAAAGCAAGGAAGCATGATCCTGAAATCTACAGTTTTGCACTTGTAACTGAGCTTCTTTGCAAAGTGCATTGTTTACCAACTGTTTGTGTAAAACTGAAATCTTTCTGTGGTAATAACTTGATTCAATCCACTCGTTGAATTATTTTATAAAAAAAATTGAAATACGTCGATGAAGGCCATGTTCAAAATGGTTTAGGTTCGGGGAAAATATCAACTACTTCTTTTAAGGCAATTTTTTCAACGAACTCTTCTTTCAACTTTTAAGCTTTTTTCTAAGTCACCCAAGCTTCTAGTAGACAAACTTGAATCGAATTTTTGTGATTTTTTTTACTCTTTGCGGAATTCCAAAATTATAGCCAAACACCTTTTCTGTTGTCCATATCACTCCAATCCACAAAACTCTATTTTTGTAGCCGCAAGTGCCTGCAAAGGCTGATTACATCCTCAGCATGCACGACATGTACAGCGATGAACATACTCAGTGGAGCTATTCGTTAAAAGGGTTTACTGTCGTTTACTACAATTTTACAACAAAGCAAGCAGCTTCATAGGCATACGCATGTAAAAGCCGTTTTTGGTATTTTTTGAAATAAAAAAAATCAAGCATCACGAACAAAACTCCCGTTGCGAAGAAGCATTCCAAGTTAAGAAAGTGTAATGTACTCAAATTTACAGTCTCACTATCAAAATAATGGCTGGAAGTACAAAACTTCTAAATCAAAATTACTATTTTTGCAAAAACATACAGCATATTAATGCAATTAAACGTGAAGTTAAATATGCTTGCTTCCAAGATACGCTTAAACTTGTGTGATGCTTGTTTTGAATGTCATTAAAAACTAACCCAAGTTCAGATTTTGGTTTATACCCAGTAGAGTTTAGTTTATACCTGTATTCGATTGATGGTGCTTTTGAAGAAAATGGTTCTGACATATTTGAAGCATTTTTGGCAGAAAATAGAGCAATTTTTACTTACTGATATCTGTCCTTTTTTCAGTGCCGTAGTATTTGTTTATTAAGAAAAAAACAACTTATTTTCCTTTCGTATGTTTACCTCAATTTTTTTAATTTTGCAGTACTGTGTATATTCAAGCAATCTTAGAATACAAAAATACATTTTTGTATGTTATAATTTGCAATTAATTCAGAATAAGAATTTCCCAACCACGAAGAATCATTTCTGAAATATTTTATTTCACACTCTTACGGCTTGGGAAGAATTAATTCATTTATTTTCACACCCGATTTTCCTCTGGGAAGGGTCGTGGGGGCAGCAGCCCCAGGAGGGCTTGAAATACATCACGGTCAACAGCACCCTCAAATAATTCTTCTGGCTCCACACCAAGACGGGACCAAGCACGTTTGGAAATGTAATCACGCCGCCTCGTCCTTGGTCGGTCTCTAGGGTACTTTCCCGTGGGTGCAGCCAGCAGGACTCGCCTCAACAACCTTTCTTAGGACAATCCGGTCACATGGCCGAACCAACGTTACTCAGGTCTCTCTATTCGGAGAAGTGACTTGACATTCAGGGCGTTACGAGTTTCACAGCTGCGCACTTTGTGGCAAAGTGTCACACCGTGAACTTTTCGCAAAAATACATCTCTGCTGCTTGCACTTGGAATAACACTCTTTCAGTCATTACCCATGATTCATAGACATAGGCGAGGATCGGAACGAAGGCCGATTTGATTACTGACAGCTTTGCTGTATTTGAAAGCTCTCCATTTGTGACCCCACAGTAATAAAGCAATAAAGCTCACGGCTTGGGTGAGTAATGGTTAAAAAGCAACAAATACGTCAAACATGATTTAAGAACCAATTTCAAAGAAATGCTCAAAATTAGCAAGCTTCGAATTCGCGAATATTTGCATTTTATTACTTAAATAAAGTAACTTCCGTAATAATTCCAAAATAACGCAGTTCCAAACCTTTGTCCTTGTTTATGTTCTTACTTGATTCCCTGCCTTTTTTCTAAAATCAGTTTGTTTTTCTTCTGGTTTTAGGCGAACTACGGTGTTCTGGAATTTTCTTGGTTAAACCGAAAGCAGTTTCCTTCTTTCAAATTTATTCCTCAGTTCCTCCAAGCAACACATAGAATTACATGTGGCGGAAAAGTACTCTTTCAATGGGATTTAAGGTTGTCAACCTCTTTAACTGAAATCTTAGATGTAAATCTTATTACTACTTTAAGCCAGTATTGGTTTTAGATTTTACGATATCAAAGAGTATGCAAAAAGTGGCTGCCAAACTGATGGCGAGGAAACACTGTGGATCGTTTCGCGAGAAGATTGGGATATTTTTCGAGAAAAACTGCAAAACAATATTTTACTGGGGAATGCGGATGAGTTGGCAAGCAACCTGAAAAAGTAAGTTCATATGACAAAAAATATCGTTTCTATTTTCATATCGGCAACAATTTTAAATTACTTTCAGGACTTTAAATGCCGGTAGAAGAAATGCAGTGGATGAAAAGCGTGGACAGCCATTAAATCGAACGTGCAATGGCTTGTATCATCAACGACGGTTTGCACTCAATCTAACGCCAGGCTCACTGGTGAAATTTATGGCTGTGCCTGCTGAGAAAAACACCTTTCCGCCCAAATTGATCCCGGAATTAATAAATCTCGAGATGAACTTTGCCGTTTGTCTTGTTCATCGGCAATCAATGGATGTATTTCCTGTGAAAAGTACGAAACGTTTGACCTACGAATTTCCGTTTTTTCAAATAAACTTTTACGGTGCAAACACATGTGCAGAACTTTGTCATCCTTTTCTAACGATCAGTCGGTGGATGGATTTGGTTTTGAAAGAAGGAAGTTTCTGCTCCGTGTGCGAAGGGAATTCAGTGACGCTTCACAACTTACTGGTAACTTTTGAACAGCACACAGGCAAGTTAATTCAAAATTGGCTTTGCACTTTTAATTGCTACATCATACGTCGGTGCAGACGGTAAGTCCATAGGTTCCTATGTATTCAAATGGGTGTAGGGTTTGCGGTATGACCCTTTCAAATAAAGCTTAAAAGCTTTTTTTTTAATCAGCATGAAATGTTTTGCTTTTTCAGGTTTTTTCAAACTTGCTGCAAAGTTTTTTGATGAACGCTTCGTCAGGATGAATTCAAATGATCTGCTCTGTTTGCGTTCCACCTCGGGAGGTTAGAGAACTTTAGCTTCAGCAAAAAACTTCTGTTTAAGAACTGAATGTTATGCGTGTGAAATGAACTGCAACTGATATACTGTATGCCAGATACACAGCTTTCACAGTGAAGTGGTCAGGTTCACACACGTAAAGTTGAGAAGTTTTAAAGTAAACCACAATAAATATATTGGCAGATGTAATATGTATATATGGTCAAATGCACAACATTTTCACGCATACGTAACGATTTATGGTCATGCATCTGTATCAAGACGAATAGCATGCATCCCAAATTTCAAATTTTTTTAGCACACGACACAATCGTATCTGAAAATATCCTGAAAAGGAACCACAAATATAATAAGACGTTGCTCAATCTGTTCTCTAAATCTAGTAAACGTAAAATACCGCACTATCTTTACCTTTGTTTATATATGTAATTTCCTGATAACCTTAAACTGGGCGTATCACTTACGTTAGTTTTTTTCAAATAGAAAATTCTGAGAAATATGGCTGGGTGATACATGCTGTAGTCGTTCAAGTAGAGTACAAGGAAATCTGCACCATCCACTTTGCATACGATGCAAGCTCGGTTTACACACCGCTTCTCAGAAAGCTCAGAGAGATTGAAGTAACTTGCGAGTTGTTTCGAATTCCCGTCATTCACAGGTATATTATTGCAGCCATGCTATCTTTCTAACATTTAACAAAAAATGCTATTACGTTAATTACGGTAAGAGGGAAAGTTACGCCTAGTCGTGTTAGTGCTACGTGTGCAGTGTGCGTGTAACGGTAATGTAGGAAATATATGTATGTTTGTTTTTTTTCTAGTAAGTACAGTAAATGTTCGCAACGTATGACAACAGTTGCAAAATATACAGTTTTTCTGGTAATAATAGTATTTTCCATTTTAGTGAACCAGTTTTCTATCTTTTATCGTCTTAAATTTTGCTTTTTGATCATCCACCTGCCAATGTAAAACTTGCAATATTTGGAAGCAAAACATGCAATTAATTTAATTTTGCCGTTATTCACTGCAGCCGGCAAAGTTCCAAGTTTTACTTCGTAGGTTTCGTATCTAAAAAGCGGCCATGCCCGCCAAAAATATTCTTTCACATATTAAAAATGTTCACCTGCAATTTCGGCGAATTCGATCTGAGTAGATTAGTATCTGACCAGCACTGCAGATTATGCGGATGATGCTTTTGTCATCAATGCAGATGTAAACAGCAAGCAACAAGAAAACATAAAAAACGCCTCGTTTACTGTACCAAAAAAAAAACGAAGCCCACATTTCAACCAACTAGGCAAGGAGCCTCCATCGCAAGGTGTAGGAGCAAGCAATTTTTTGGTGGGTGCAAAGGATATACTGCACAAATTTCTNTACATTTGCCCTGCATAGCGACAAGAGGCAAATAAAGCGAGGTAGCGAAAACAGAAATAACATAGTANCTACGGAGCAACTTTAAGGGTATATAAAAGTCTCGTTGTTTTTCAACATCTCGTTACAACCCGCGCAACGATGTGGAACAAACGAGACCGAAAGGGTTGCAAAAAGTATATCAACGGACCAGTAATTGTTACCAGAGTCTGACGATGCCGCCCTGCGTCAACAGTGGTGGTCAGGTCACCATTTTTCAAGATCTCAGTTTCAACAATCTCAAGTCTTAACGAGATAACCATCCGTGTTTGGCCATTGCCAATATACTGTTTGGCGAATTATAGCGATCACCATCGCAGGAATTGCGTGGAGTGACGTCACGGTGACGCAGTGACAGCATGCTGGTTCGATGATGCATCAAAGTTTAACATAAACCTGAAGCAAAAACTTGTCTCGCTACAAAGCAAAGGGTCACGTCACTACAAACTGTTAACTGAGACCCAAAAACTACAGCGATTAATTAACTTCACTCGAAAACTTACAAATGTGTGACAGAAATAGTTTGAGCCGGACTTGTGATGCATATGATTATGATCATTTGTAATTATAAATGCTTTCACGGAGCGTTTATTCATTCACAATATACACCTTGCCTTATTACTTAGTCTGTTTAAAACTTTTGAGTGCTCCATCGCAAACAAAACACTTATTCATTTTGTTGTTGTCAATGTACAAGATGGAAAACATTGCGAAGAGCAGGTAAGAAAAAAATGAATGTTTTCATTATAATTTCCACTTACGCGCCAAGAAAACTGCAAGACAGGTGTTCATGTTTTATAAAGAGAAACTGTGTTTGACAAGTTCGCCTCACCACTGCCTGGTTTTTAGGATAAGAATTTTAAAAGTTTCCTTTTTATAAGTCGGCAATCGCTTTTATACTTTCTACTTTTCTGTTACGATGCAAGTGAGGTGCAACTTCCTAAAAATGTGTGGACACTTTCGCGAGGTAATTTAATTTCAAACTTATTTAAAATTTCAAAAAACATTTTTCTATCAAACAAAGAACAACATCGGGAAAAGCAGGAACTCTTTTTTGCTTTTACAAGTAGTTCCATCCTTATAACCAGAGTTAAAAAAAAGCAGGCTTCTGTCAGTGCGAGAGTATTCTCCTTTTGAGAAAGCTTCACTGTATTTGTAAAACTGTTAAAACCGTGGTTATGCAATCATCAAACGTTATTGGTGACTTACCTCGGAGTTGAACCCCTGCAGAAGTACTGTGTTCAAATTTAAGTAAGGTTACTTCACTGGTTCAACAACAGTTGGACCAGCAGGGCACGCAAGTTACTGTATCTTCTGCATCAGTGAGCTTTGAAGGTGCATTCGCAAAACTACTTTTCAGTTTTTTCTAGCAATGTTGTTGTTGTTTCATACNATGGGTCGAAACAAAACATACGATTTTTATGTAACGCGTAACTGCTCTGCATCAAAACAGAAAACTTTTAAAATAACTTGTACAAACACTGCAATCGGAACACAGTCGCTGGTTGCACACTATACCAAATCCTATTATAATTGTAGTATACGCAGCTTCGGTGGTGCTCGCAACATTCTAAATGTGTATGCGTGTTTAGACGAATGCTCCACGCACTTGCAGTAATTGATGAAGATACACCCAAAGTGGTAAAAAACTTGCTTTTTGGAAACGTGGCATACGAAAATGAGCATTATCAATTATCGAAAAGTCAGAAGAAGCTAGACGATGAATTACTGCAAGGTTTCCAGTTGAACAACTCTCAAAAAGAACAGATTTGCAAAGCATTGGAACAAAAGATTACTCTGATTCAAGGACCACCTGGTAAAAACTGTGGCGCTACGTTGTCACTCTCATTGCAACATACGATAAAATAGATTGTGGCGTATTGAAATGAACAGTTTTCTATTAAAAGTGTGTTTACTGGCACATTCTGTTCTACGAATTTAATTGAAGATTATGTTCAGCTAATTTGCAGCATTTTTTCGAAAATGACAGGATAAAAATTATTTAACAGCATTAATGTGCTGATGATTAAAAAAGAACTACCGGTACTTCATTTTTACAAAGCATGGCTAAATATTGGGTGGAGGACGCAACAATAAAACTATTGCTGAACCTGCGTAGTGTAAAAACATGCTTTGGCTGAACTGAAAAAAGAGGAACAATTGGAAACAAGAATAACGCCAAAATGCTGCAATAGGTGTTTGTACTGTTAACTATTTTCTTTCTAAATGGAGAACATTGTGGCGAATAAAGAAAGTCAGAATTCGAAACGTTTATGCAGCAATCGTTACAAATGATAGCATGTAGATTACTGTATGACTAACATCAAGATGCTTAGCATTTACAAACTCCAGTTTTCATGTGATTTTACCTACAAAAAGAGTGATATGAAGAGGTGAAATGTCGCCCTGAAATGTTGCAGCACAGCATGGGTAATTAGTCCAAAAAGACTACGTTCTTGAATGNAGCAGAGTGGTTCATTCGCTTACAAATACAAAGAAGACCTAATTCGCGCCTATTTGGAAGTTTTGCTCTTATTAATGCATCTCTTGCCAACACAAAAACTTTTCAATGTGATGATAAGCTTCTTAGTCAAAAATTTAAAGTCAATGTAAGTGCGAGCTCCGCCAGCCGTTCTGATCAAATTGTGATGGCGCTGTAAGCTGAACAAGAAAAGTAGATTGTTTTTCATGTTTCAACCTTTATTTTTGCACAGAATCAAAACAATATTTTTTATTCAAGGCACGGGTAAATCTGTCCTTGGGATGCATTTGGCATACTATCTGTGGAAGTTAAACAAACAACTATCAAACAAGAGAAAAATATTGTATTGTGGACCATCCAACAAGTCCGTTGATGTTGTTGCGGGTAAAATCCGGCGTGAAAGATGACTGAGATTAAACTTTCTGAAAGAAAGACTTAGGTTTTATTCAGTATACAAACTTGTTCATTAGGTTATTTGACCAAAGCTAAGACGGCCGACATGAAGTTCGTTAGAGTTTATGCAAACTCACTCGAAGAATGCGACTATCCCGTGCCGGTGAAGCCAAAGTCGACTGGCATTGCCCCGGATGATGTTAACAAGCCGGACGAGGATCTTGCTGCCATAGCGCTGCACAAGATTATCAGAAATCGAGGACCTTATGCAGAAGAAATAAAGGAGTTCGACCGAAACTTCGCGTAAGTTGTTTCTGTGAACGAAGATTTGTTCGTACGGCTTTTGATAATTTAACACAATGCGCTGCAAGTGCACAATTTCTTAAAAACAATATATTTGTGGGATTTTGTTCTTGCCGAAAATGGTCTCAATTGCTTATTGCTTGAAACAATTTATCGCCATCTTGTTTTATTTCAAGGATATTGAATAGCAGCGTTGTTTCTCACGATTCCGCGAAAGCGTTCAGTACTTTGAAGAAGTACAAAGAATACAAAGACTTGATCAGCAAAGCGAAACTGCACGAACTACGTCAATGTGACGTCATCCTTTGCACGTGCTCCACAGCAGGAAGTAGGTGGTTTGCTTAAACGTAGCTCTTTTTCTAGCTCTTTTCCTTGCAGTAAAGATTACCAATTCTTTAAAATCAAGTTACCGATTTTCAAAAATTACGCTTTCAAAGTGTTCTGTTGTGTTTTATGAAACGCGATCGCCAATTAAAGAAATGTAATGTACTGACGATTTTTTCAGGGCATTCTAAATTGGCATTACCGTCTTCTGTCTACATGTTTTCAAACGTTTCTTTGTAAATGATGTTCTACAGTTTAACCAAAAAATTTCAGGATTTTCCTTGTTTTGCTGCTTTTTGAAGCACTTGAAGAGCTCCTTAAGACGTCGCATAGGCTAAAATCGCGCTTCAGGTATTTCAAACCCTTTAGAAGAGTGACACTGTTTGTAAAAAAGCTTTCCAATATTCCATGTGTCAAAAACATTCTAAGCTGATCAGGCAGAACAGATTGCGGTGCATAAATAATTTTTTTTAACAGCACCACCAGATTATATTGTTAGTGATCCATAAAATGTCAAGAATGATGTATTCTGTTTTCCAGATGACCTCATTCCACAGCTAAAGTTCGCTCAATGCATCATTGACGAATGCGGGATGTGCAGCGAGCCGGAAACACTGATACCAATCACTGCTTCGATGCATGAGGTTGGAATGTTATTTCAAAATTTGAACTGAAACTTGTTGGTGAGCTTCTGCAGGCCAGTGGCGCAGCCAGACCAACAATTTTGGGGGGTCTAAAATGTGTGATTTCAGGCGAATAACACTATTTTGTTTGGAAAAACACCTCTCAAAGCACAAAATGACTATATGTTCCAAACATTTGGGGAGCATGGCCCCCTAGGCCCCCCTGGCTGCGCCCATGCTACAGGCCTTCTTGCAATGTCATAACCTTCAGTAGTTCCCATCAAACAATTCTCAAATATGCTTTTGGCAGCTGATATTTTTCGCCAGTCAATCTAGGAATGTTTTGCTTTTCATTTTTAAATTTAAAAAAATTATAGCCAAATTTTGAAAAATACCTGTTTCTCAATAAGTCAAAATCTAGTACATAAACTTATAAACTGCTTAGTGCTTGAAAATTCAGGTATAGACTGTTCGCATAATTTAAAGCTAGTTAGTTCAAATTTGAAACGGACAGCAGGCAAGACAAAGTTTCACTTTCGGAATCAAGGAGACATTGATTAAGCAACCACATGATTTTAATTTGATATCTAAAAAGAAATATCCTTTTTAGTCCTTGCAGATTGTATTGATCGGTGATCACAAGCAATTGAGCCCGATCGTAAAATGCAAGGAGGCGAAGGCTTTGTCTCGGTCAGTGTTTGAAAGGCTGAGTGAACACGCCAGCATGCTGACCACGCAATACAGAATGGTTAGTGCTCCACTTGGCTTGCATTTCAATTTGGAAACGACAGCCTACACTTACAAATTGAGTTTTGTGCAGCACCCTGACATTTGTGAGTTCCCGTCCTGGAAATTCTACGACGAAAAGCTTGAAACCGCTGAAGTGACGCGAAAACGCCAAGATAATTTGGTTTTTGGGCAAACAGTCACAAGATTTTTCCACGTCAAAGGAAAGGAAATGGAGGAGCCGGATAGTTACTCGAAGTACAACATGGAGGAGGTTGATGTGGTGGTAAGGGCAGTAGTAGTATCAGTGACCTACATTCTGCGGACAAAGCTTCAAGTGTTCTTTTCCACAAAGCTTTAGTGAGCTCATAACCGCGACTTGTTTCGAACATACTTCTTCAGTTTTGGAGCTAATTTCACGTAGCAAAGCACCATGGCGCCGCATCGCTAAAACAGCTTTCTGAGCCCGCCATGGAATATACATTCTGAGTGTTTCCGGAATTATTACCTTACGATAACGATATGAAATACCTTCTTCTGAGCGGGTGATATTTTTACAAAACGTACACGGACTTGATATCCATGTCAGCGTGCAACGTATCATCAGCAAGAAACTGGATGGCTCGCGCATAATCAAACGTAATGATAATCAGATGTTTATTGAAAGACAAAACTAAGTTTGTGCGTCAGGTCATGTCAGTCAAAAGCACAATTGTTAAAACCCGATTATCACCTCCTAAAGCTAGGATGGCTTTGTTTTCTGCAACAAGAAACAAAGTTACCATGTCAATTTCATCTGCTGTGCAATGATAAATATTTTTCAAGCTAACCTGATTAGTTTTTCGTTTTGTTTGTTTATTTATTTATTTATTTATTATTTTTCACGCTACATCACACTTTTAAAAATAAACTTCCAGAATTTCACAATATTAAAGAAAAATTATAGGTGCTGTTTATGAATTTTAAGGTTTCAGTTCAAAAATGTAAAATTGTTTGCAAGCAATTGTTTTCATGGGATCAGTCTTCATGACAACAAACAATTCAGGGCAGAACTTTTACAAATACAGTATTTGTAGTGTTTACGTGGTTTGACGAATACGTATTCTTATCATCAGATTTTGTATTAGTATTTCAACCTATCAACTTTTAAACTCAAAGCGATCTGCTGGAGGCAACCATTTACTAATACGTCACCTTAATTGTGTTAAATTAACCCAAAGAAAAGAATTCCTCTCGGGTTGCTTTCTCCCCACTCGTTTGACAGTATTTGCACAAAAGTGTTAGTTTTATTGGCAGCTGATTAGCGATATATGTAAAAAATTTCGGGAGAAATAGAACAAAACTAGATAAAAATTAACATTGTGTTTACGCAGCACATCATAAGCGAGTTAATGGACGAAATTTTGGTAGAACTAACGTTTTATGAAGTTAATACTCGCTTTTATCTCAACTCAGATATTTTAGTATGCTAGTTTATGCTTCAATATCAGCATCCCTAATACGTTAGGCATGTTGCCATCTTGAAATACACACAAAGGGTTTCTAAAAGATCATAGTTTTCCTAGAGTTGTGTTGTGTCGAAGATCATATTTCCTGGAAATTTCGTTCTACCGGAAAAATGTAAATTCGAAATAGTTAAGTTGCGGGGAATGGACCCAGTGACACTGTGTGGGTCGTCTCTCCCTGTCCCTGCATTCCTGGCCACAAAGTCGCCGCGTGGGCGGGGTGCTGAAACCAGAACTGAACCGAATTGTGGATGAAGTCACTTACACCTTAAAGTTTGTAAAACAGTAGCTTTGCAGCACTAAGTAGTCGTAATAATGCAAAATATTAATAAATTACATTCTTCATAATGATTATTTGCTGATTTTAATAAATCAAAAATTCATCGGCTACAATTGCACAGATCTGAAACTAGCATCATGGAAAAACATAACTTTCAAGGCAATTTGATTTTTTCAGTTGTTGATGTGGTAGATGGAGATGGCATTCAAAAATAAATATTTCCTTGGTAAAGAAATTCTTTCGACTTTCAATCATCTAACAAAACCAAGCCATGAAAACAAAATGTTGCGCGATCTAAACCAATAGATTTCAGTTTTGCTTAAACTTACTATCGGTTTTCGCAAACTATTTGTTTAGCCCAATGAAAATACTTCCAATAAAGGTAAGTGGAAATGTCACAAAAACCGGTGATATAAGCTGCACGCAGATTTTTGGGCTAAAATCAATAAAAAATTAAAAAGCTGCCTTGCCTTCCCTAACAATTTGGATTCCCTATTGTTATGGAGGGAGAATGCTGTTTCTTTATGATATACATTTTCCATTTGCCTTGAAAAGTTGGTTGACGTACCTTTAGAGCTTGCATGCGTACCTTTACAACATTTTGAATGCTGTGAAGGCAAATGAAACCACTGCATTAGTGTTTGACCGCTGTGATAGTGCCTTTTTTTTATTTGCGCAATTAACTTTTCGTGGCAGAATTATCTCGTTATGCAATTGGTTGAAGAACACAACGTCGCTCCGAAAAAAATCATGGTGCTTTCTCCTTACCTTGGGCAGTGCAACAAACTTCGAGAAAAGCTGCAGCAAAGCTTTGATGAAAGGAAAATTTTTGACAAGCTTCACATTGGATCAGTTGTTACTAGTCAAGGTTACTTGAATTATCTTACTACACCTGCCATCCACGCGTAGCATGATATTAAACAAATAAACTGGCAAAAAATAAAAATATGATGGGAACGGACTACATAAATAATACCCGAAATATCACCCATCGGATTGTACTTTACTGTGTCTGTTGCAAAATGACGATACAGTTATGTGTTGTGGTGACACTTTCAAAGTTCCATTTTATCGTTAGTACAAGTCAACAGAAAATCTGGTCTCCTTTCCTCAACCAAAATTCAGAACTGTTTGCATTCCGTTGTTCTTCTTATTGTATATGAGCCGATTTATCCCAAGAATGGCGATAACGTTAATGTGAATAAAAATTTATGAATATTTTGGCCTCTTCCTTTTGTGTCTTAAAATACACTGTGCCTTGCGGTGTTACTGTAAAACGACACAATGAAAAATAAATAAAACTTTCGCGCACCGTATTTGTTGTTGTCAGTGCTTATCACGCCTTTACAAAACCATACCTCCTCAGGTTCTGAAAAATGGCTGAATGAATGATTGCTATTAGCCTTTTGCAGCTGCTGGTGGTAGTATTTGGCTAACCAGTCAAAATGTGGTGTTTGCAGATTAATATCAACATGCTTGGAGCTTCTGAGCCTTTCTATCTCTCGTGGAGATGTAGTTTGCCTGAAATAAGCATTCAGAAATTTGTAAATAACTTCTAAAATCATGAAAGTGCTGATAAAATGCCCCTTTCGGGGCATCGTAGCTTGCATAAATTTCATCCAACACTTTACTGCACAGATTGCAAGTGTATTTGTGATGGTAGCAACGGTTACCGAAACGTCTACAAAATGTTTACATCTTTTCCTTTGACCGATATTTTCATTATTGCACTTTGTTTTACGCCAGTGTGTTGACGTACTTTGCGTTGAAATACGCACTTCACTCGATCATGAAGTAGACTAAATGTCCTGCAATAGAGCGACTCCCGGACATTTCTCTTCATGATCAAGTAAAGCGAAAGCGCATAGGAACGACGTTTCATTTTAGCTACGTCATTTGCAAACTTTAACAGATTACTACACCTGAAATAGAGGGTCTCTGTGCTATACTACTTTTTTGAAGTGGCAAGGGAAAATGATATTTAGGTCCCTTTGGCCTCATGACCCCACAATATCTGTAATGACAGAAAATTTTGCTTCCAGTGTTAATAACAAAAATCATTAAAGCTAAGTCCAAGTTGAAGGCCACAAGAGACAAATCTCATTGTTTGTTTGGCAACCGCCGAATCCGCCTCTAGGCAAAAAGATGCTGTGCGTTCTAGCACTTCTGTTGGCTCTAGACTAAATCATTACCGGTTGTAGTGATTATTGACGTCACAATAGCGATTNAAAGAGGTAAATTACGCGTGTTTGCATCTGCAGAATCACATGCGATGGCTCATGCTCGAGCAAAGTGTTTGCTTTATCAGGTAGCGAAGCTGAGTTCGTTTTCGTTTCCACCGTGCGGTCGTTTCATGTCTACGGAAACTGCAGCTATGACACGTTCTGGATGTACAAGCGACTTGGATTTCTCATTGACGAGCATCAGGTCAACGTTGCCATCACCAGAGCAAAATTGGGAATGTTCATTGTTGGTAATGTTGCACATAAAAAAAAACTTATGACAAAAGTCACTGCAACCACGTAACTGTTTGGAAAAATCTTTTTTATGACAGTAGTTTTTCTGAAACATATTTTGTAACAAACGAAAATACTGTACCTGCCATAAAGTAATTTTAACAGGCAAAGGCAAACCGAAGTTGAGCGACGAAAACCCAAAAATGGATCCTGCCTTAGAAAAACTGAAAATCCTTTTGAACCGTTGAAATTTTTTACAAACTTTCTAAACCTTTTGACAAATTTTTTAAAGTATCAGTGATGCCGATTTATTCCCCGGTAAATTGTGTTGGGTGTCCTACAACTGCTTCGGAATTACATGTTTTGAACTGACAACCCCATCGAAGTTTCACTGTACACTATTAAGTAGTGTCCTGTAGAGCAGTGATTTTCAACCGGTGTTCCGCGGAAAACTAATGTTCCGTGAAAGATCGTCAGGTGTTCCGCAGGAAATTTGATAAGTTTGACTAGTGTTCCA
>JGI24021J15306_10000572_pt1 | contig 29345 bp, 23 predicted proteins | sample Ectturendosymbi1_FD_15306 | JGI IMG/M metagenome (IMG submission 15306) | reverse complement strand
CATATAACCTTTCGAGGCTAGAGGCGGGGACGGCAAATTTTTGTTTCGAAAGTATTTTTAACTGCTTTTACTGTTCTTTTATGACGGCTTTGCTTCTCCTCTTTAGATATCTTGTCGAGAACAATAACCGTTCTGAGGTACACACCTCAACAGTTATCAATAAACTGTAAATTCCGATTGTGTGAAACAACTGACATGGAGTTTGTCCTTGCTACAACNAAGCGGTTAAGCCGGCGTATCAATCTCCACTTGAAATAAAATCGATGAATTTAAGTGTCATTTTTCATAACTTGCACAATCATGCCTTCGGCACTCACACGGCACGGACAAAGTTTCCCTCTTATGTGAAAAGGGGGCGGCAAAATTTCTATAGCCTATGGGCGGCCAGCACGAGAGGCCCGGCCCCTGCCTGTCAGTTCACGAGTTCCTGGTCACGAAATTTACAATAAACTGCCTGTTTTCGTCCGACACGCGCGTCACCGCGCGATCACACCCTTGCAAAAAGTGTATTCGGTCTTCTGCAATCGGCTCTTTCGCTGTACACGAGCGTTGCAATCGAAACCAAGCAATGACAGCGTTTTTCGGCAAGTGGGACCAAAGTCAACTGGTCGCAGCAAGTGGTGTAGCCAGCCCGAAATTTGTTTGGGGGGCAAATCTTTTGACTTTTAGCGAGCAGCACTATTTTGTTTGGGACACCGCCTCTCAAAGCACAAAATGACAAGATATGCTAGAAATTTGGGGGGGCCAATGGTCCCCCTATGGTCGCAACAAAAGAAGGGGTTTGTTTTTCGCGGTTCGCTGCAAACGATCGTGACTTTCGGAAACGTCTTGCGATTGGCAACACACGATAATGAAGACTTCACGGGCTGCTGTTCGGAACTGGAACTGACCAGCAGTTCGCGGTAAATGGACAAGTTATCACAAATCATTGCAAACCCAACCTTAGCTAAAACATCTTCTGTCGATTCTTCCATCTTTCTGGCGAGCTTCAAGGCCCACAGCGACAATCGCTTCGCGTCTTCGTCATCATTCAGGGCCATCACATTCTCTGGCACCGGCAGGTTCACGTCGAAAGGCTGCATGGAGGCGCCTTTGGGCAAATCGTGGTTGGTGGCAAGGTTGTGAACATCTGCTCCAGTCGGAGCAGGAATCTGTAAAATCCCAGATAGGGGTTGTTCGTGAATATAGCGTCAATATGCTGGTAATCAGTGCTGTAGCTAGCGCTTAGCTTTTCACGATTTTGAGTAGATGCGGAATTAGCGATGTTGAAACTTGCAAGCGCGTAACGAAAATTTCGCGAAGGCAATGCACTGGCTTTTGTTTGTATAAACACCCGTCTCAAGAGGTTCTGTGCAGTTGTCGACGTTCAACTACAGCGTTACTTGCAAGAGAACAGAAAGCAGCTTAGCAAGACATGAAATCACGTTGCTTTTGCAAGATGCACACAAAATAACTGACACGCAACACGCGTATAACTGGTTGATTGGGTAAGAACAGGGGTATAGTGGGGCGGGAACGCGTGGGAACGGCGTTATCACACCTTTTTCATGCTTTGGTTTGAAATGAGTTGGAAGCTCTTTTGAAATGGCTAGTTTTTTTGGATGCGTTCCCACATCTCTTTTGTTAGCACTACATCCCTGGGCAAGAAGCAAGGAAAGTTTGACGAGTTTGCGACAAAAGACGCCAAAGCGTACAATTTCGATCACAAACTTTGACGTTTACGGCAAAGTCAGCGAAGAACTGACACTGAAGGTGATGATAAAAACAGCGTGGCCTGTCATACCAACATGTAAGAAACGAGCGGGCGATGAAGTTCTTTCGGGCGGAAAGTCTCACCTGATACTGCTGGCCAGTGCACAGCATGAGATGGTCATAGGACACCCGGGAGCCATCCTCCAATATGATCTGCTTCCGCGAACGATCGATGGCGATCATGACGCCTGCGGAATGACGTAAGCTGCGATTGCGAGTTCGCAAAACAGCAAGCACGAACACAAACCGTCATGTCCAGAAAGCGGGCGAAGTAAAATCGATTTTATTGTTTATCGTTTTGCGTGATCGTCCGAAAGCTGCTGGGTCGTCGTATAACCGTAATTGCTGGACCGAGCACACAATCACCAAGTCGCGTGATTACTTTAGTCAGTTTTATTCCCGTGAACGGCTAGTTCGCAGTTTTGATCGACCCAGTCGTCGATCAAAATTTTCCGAACTTCGGAGGCCACATGCAATTATGAGCCGTTCGCATGTTGCTGGGTAATAAGTTAGTGCCCGAAAACCGTACTGCGTTCAGTTGACGGAAGCAAGGCTGAACGGCAACGCAACATAATGAGGTCAAGCCTTTCAGCTTACCTCGCACAGTGTTCACCCAAGAGCGGAGAGACAATTTCGCGAGGTCCTCGGAAGAGTAAATTCCCGAACTCGACTTCAGTCGGCTGGGAAGCCCCCGTTTCGATACCAGAGTGATGTTGTTGAACCTCAGGTGCGGACAGAAGCAGATGTACTCGAGGAAGGAGAACGCGAGGTCGGAGGCGCCGACCACCACGATCCGTGCGTTGACCGTCACCTGATGGCGCACGTGCATCAAGTAAGTCGGTTGCAGTAACAGGGGATTGGTGAGCGGGCGCATTTCAAAATCGCAATATTTCTTGAAAGAAACGCCCAAACCGTTGCAATTAATTTTCGTTTGAAACAAACAATGCTTTCTTTGCAAAATTCCGTCACGTTTATCTAGATATGCTGTATAGTCTGAGGTATCGCTACAAGGAAGTAGTTACATTTATGACGAACAACTCCGATGCATTTAGCTTGGCTGATCTGCCCCAGTCAAGGCCTGCTATTCAAGCAAACTTTGTTGCTACTGCCTTTGCAAACGCCACAGGCAGTTTGCGCAGGGAGTGAATTATTTAAGTTGGACCCAATTACGACCGAAAAGCGTGAGTTTCGGTCAACAGAACAAGGCTATTCCTCCAATTTGCGACCAAGAACGGAATGCGCATTGAATGAATGCTAAAATTATCGCTAATAATATCACATTTAATTCAGTTTCCTAACTTTGTCATCGGAATCAAAACTAAAAAAATATTCAAAGTACAAAATGTCTCGAATCGCATGTTTTGCCTTGATTCGCAAGCACGCAGTGGTCTGATCGAGCAAACAAATATTTTTTCTTTACGTCGCATGGTTACTCGGGTGCGATGTAAGCTTGAAATAAGCTGTGCTTGCATATACGATGTAGAAAAAATCATTCAAAAACACATTTCCAAGCTCGCTCCTAGTCTCAACCGGGATGACATTCGGAGCATGCCCGATGCGGCTTCTCAGAAAAGCAGACGAAGTTCGGAAAACTGACATCCAGTGATAACAAAAGTGCCGTTCTTGGCCAAGGTGCTGGGTAAAAAGATGCGGAAAGCCTCACTTTTGGTTCCAAGGTCAGCTTCCTGTTGATATGGTTGAGCGCGTACGGTCGTGCTTCGGTCAACACACGGTCGGAAGGCGCGTTGATGCCCAGCTCCTGGAGCGGGTAGATGATTTGACGTCGGGCACGAACCGGAACGAGGAAGTTGAGGCCTGTGTCATAATGAGCAAACAATAGAACGCGACTGAACAACGCTGGAACAGTCAGCGGTTAATGCGTGTCACGTCACAACACGTGAAACGATATGAAGCTGTATTGGGTTCACCAGTTCATCCTCAATGGCCTCTGATTGCGACAACGACACGAAACGCTTGCCTCAAAGTAGCAAAGATTTCAGTTTACTTCACGTTATTGTTGTTGAAGCTCTCAATCTCTTGATACCGGTAACAAGCCCGATAACTGAACTCTGCCATCGGAGAACTGCATTTTGCAGCTCAGACTGAAAAAAATTACTGGCCCTGGTTGCGAGTGGACATTTTTAATCGCGATCAGTTGCTGCTCATCAGGAAAGTGCAACAAAGACCTCCAAATGATCAAAAAGACACTACAGCTGTAATTCTTCCATAACAAGCAGACGTGCTTCTTATTTTACCACAGCGCAAGCTAAGATCCATCGCATGTTGATCGAGTCTTTTGCACCAGCATTGAGAAAGACCTCAAAAGCCGTTATAAGGGCAGTGTGCGATAGATTTAACAAAATATTTATCGAGAGTTTAGTTCCACGAAATCAACGCCGTTGTAAAGTTTCACCAACGCAATGATAAAGAAGATGATCAATTTTTCTAAACCAGGAGGCACTAACCTTTTTGAGAATGAGCTACTTTTTGTGTACTGATCAATACGAAGGGCTACTAGTTTGATAAACACTTCTGAAAGATAAAATTTGCTCAGTTCACCTCAGTATGTCATAATTGAGGATATTCGTCAATGCGAAGACATTGATCATGTTAACATGATTTGTAGAACAGGCCCGAGGACGACCTACTTGGGCCTTGCGGACGACCTGGTGCCCGCCGGCACTATGTTGGCGACCCCTGGTGTAAACTGATTCTCTTCACTTTTCATCATTAACCCAAACTCATAAAAGCAAAGGTAAAAATGCTTCCAAACTGCATTAAGCGCCGTCTTACCAGTTATCAAAGAATGTGTGCTGGGTGCATCTGACCCAGCGAAACGCGGGTAGACTGGATAGTAAATGCATGACTTGTGGCTCTGTCTCAGAACCTCCTTCATGAAGTGCTTCGAATAATGCTGCGTTGAGAAATCAAGATTATACGTAAATCATTTCTGAACTGACTTTTCGCCACTTTGTTGTGCATTGCAGCAAATAAAGAAAAAATAATTTCACGACATCCTTTCGTTTCATTCATAATTGTTATCACCTTTACGCATTTTTCGACCACTTTAAAAAGCGACCGTACTTGCACAGTCAATGTGGCGCATGATGTCATCAGCTACCTTTCGTACAAAGTGCGTTCACCTAGACTTTGCCACAAATACATGTCAAAAATTACTTTTTAGCATACGACGAATTGCGTTATTGTGGAAATACGAATTCATTCAATTCAATAACCCTCAGTGAAAATCGCTAAAGTTTCTTCCAGCGACGAGCAGAAAAGGATTGATTTTCAAAAAGTAGTTCGAAATATTTCAGAAATAACTGTTTCCTAACGAAGAGAGCCAAAACCCTCTTTTGGCCAAAACGCGCAGCATCACCACAACAAGCCTTTGCGTTGAGCAAAACCGTAGACAGCTACCTAGCGTACAAAGACCACCGTTTCTGTCTAATCAACATTATTTTTTGCCAGGTGATGTTGGAAAAGTTTTTGTCTTACAGCAACAAAAAAACTACAGTAGGTCGTGCAACGGGCAAGTCCAGTCGCACCTGGAAGATGGGGTTGAGAGCAAAGTGATGCAGATGCGCGTGTTCGTCGCGGCGGTGGTGATTGAAGTAGATGAAGTCCTCGATGTTGTAATGCGACCGGATGTACTCGATGCTTTCTTCGCGGCGAACGATGCAAATTCCGACGACCTGAGACGAGCGAATGATTGAAGCGGGTCTCATGTCCGGCGATAAATCTTATGCCGGTACCGCGGACCGATACTTCGTGCTGCTGAAAGCAGCTATTTGTAACTTTAGCAGCGAACACTTATCCATCATACTGCGCGCAGCTATTACAAGGAAATTAATGAAACAATGAGCGGTAAACCTCCGCCGCCATCCCGAGACCGAAAGCGAGTGTGAAATGAACGAGCTGTGAACGAGGGAAGTTTTTTAAAAATTTCTAACACCGCAGCTTTGCGCAAGAGAAAATACCCAAGCAGGCCTATGATGAAGCCACGCTACGTCATAATTTGGCCGTTTGCTGTAATATACCAGCGTGTTGGGCTGGCATTAAACGTAACTTTAATAGAAGTGTCTAAAATTCACTCATAAGTTCTAATCCAAACCATGCTTAAAGATTTAAAAGGTTGGCGCTGGCAAGCAGCGAAACATGATTAACCAGAAATTCAAAATGATTATTTAAATTTGAAAGTGAATGCTGTGAGAAGCATGAATGAATAAGGACCACTGCTTCACAGCATGGCTTGTTAGCAACACAAGAAATAGAAAAACTAAATTGTCCTCAAAAAGGCGCAAATGCCATGCGGGCTGGCACAACTTAATTCGCCCATCAGCCAAAACAACGAACACTGCTTCTCTCCGAAGTATCAGCTTTGCTTTAGGAAAAAATCTGTGAAAAAAACGCGCACAAGCATGCCAACTACCCACGTTCGCTCGTGTATTTCCTGCTGCTGGGTGCGAACAACGTTGTTCAAAATTCTTTCTTTTTCTGCAAGAACACAGTGAAAGCAATACTTCTTCGTTCGCACCTGGTCGAGGCAGTCAGCCACGAACGCTTGGATCTCAGTTCCGTCCGGATCCCTCCTCGCGGAGTTGAATCGTCGCAGGTCGCCCAACAGGACATCGTGCATTTGGATGTCGGACACGAGCCTTTCCACCTTGCAATGAGCGATTGCAAAACTTTGAATAGCAGAACGCAACTCAGGCGGAGGTAATTTGAAAAGAGAAACCGGTTGTTTAAAGTCGCCTTGTTTCACAGACGCTGTTACTCAAATATCTCAGCCTACGCGAAAGGGGTTAGCCGTGCTTCGATTTCTTGCTAAGATATTTTTGCATTACTTGGCAGATGGAATATTTGGGGTATAAATTTCTGCAAGTTCAGACTAGAGAATGTTGCACACAACGTCAGCGAAAAATACTGAAGGGTGCTGTTGGAGCATAAGCAGAAGAAAGCTGAAAAATCTGGTTGGGAAAAGATTTCTGTTAAATCTACCCTTACTCTGAGGCCAACCTGTAACAACACTTACGCAAGAAAAAAGAACGCAAAGAAAAAATGGTACATCGTATTGACGAAGTGCGCATAGTTCAAGACTAACCTGCTCATAGTCTTTGGTGCAAGCGGGCCTAACTTTGAACTTGTTGGCGATGAGGCCATGGCGATGGAATACGTAGAGCTCGTGGGGTGGATTGGCATTTGGCCTCGGCGTGACTCGGACAAACTGCTGAATGAGAGGAAACTCAGGGACTAAGTGAGGAACGGTGATGACGGCAATATCCTTGTGGGGGAAAAGCCTGGTGAAACAGCCGGAAAAATCAGTTGCAATGAAAAATTGAAGACTTTTTTTTATCATCGCATTATGCTTTAACTTGCGTTCAATGCAACTTCATTTATGACAATGATCGAAATTTGCGACTTTGTGCCTTAAAGCCGCAAATAAGAGCGCAGATCCACAACAATGTTGTTGCCATGATAGACAAGTGGAAAAACGGAAAAAAAACAGGCGCAGTAGTAAAAATTCTAAAGCTCCGTTCTTCGGCAATGCATTATTGCATGTGTAGGAAGTGAGAACAAACACGAAAAACAAACCAAGTACCTTAAAAGGACCTAAACGTTTACTTAAAGGCGGTAAATTATTCACTATGTTTCAAAAATATAAAACTGCAAGACGTTAATGAATCCAAAGACCGCTACAATCAAATAAACGCAAAACATTTAATATTCCTTCTCCACATGTCTCTAAGAAAGCGACCCTGATGTGAGGACCGCACCTGAAGATCTCAGGAAGGAAATCTGCGGATCGCATCTCGTATTGTTCATCGATGCAGAAGAGCTGGATGGAGAAGGCGGACGATTCTCCGCAGTAGGTGGGCTGCAAGGCAGCAAGCATTGAAACAAAGCGACGCAGGCACGAACGGGGCTCAGATTTATACAAACAAGCGCGTCGCTTACGAGAGGTGCAGTGAAATGAACTTGTCTTTTTTTGCGCAGGGTACAGAATATTTTCCGAATACCAAACATCGAACTTTGGTTTGCAAACCTCGGGCAACCAAAGTTTGTCAAGTGGTAGTCAACTCACTTCAAAATTCCTGAATTTGTACACCTTTTTGTTGTTATTATTTGGGCAATGCCCCAACTTTAATCGAATCGCACCATAAACGAAGTAAAAGCGCATGTTGTGCACACGAGAGTAGAAACAAATACAATGCTGCTTACCGTCAGATGAAATGCAAGTTTTCAAAAATTTCTCAGCAAGTAGGTGTACACTTCAGCGCTGTTTTGCAGCATCCATCAAGTCCGTATAAATTTATCAATCAATGGTAAACAGCAAAATCGGGGGTGAATAACGCGTACGTTTGTCCCCTTACCAGAAAATCACTTTCGGCGGCGATTGGTTCGGCGGGCGCAGGAGCCAGAAATACGTCTTCCTCTAATTCATCTTGTTCATCGGCATCTTTCGCACCCCCTTTTTCCTCTTTACCATCAGGACTCGGTTCTTGAGTGAGAGAGGAAGAGCTACCTTTCATGTGCAGCTCGCTCAGCTTGACTTGAGTTGTGGCGTCCGCGGCCGGATCACCGCTGACCGAAGTGGTCGACACGGCCGAGGCGGGCGGAACCGCTTCTGGGGGGGCGGACACGGAGCCGGCTTGGTCCTTTTCAACTGTTTGAAGAAAAGAAATAAATGCAAAAAAGGACGAGGACAAGCAGTAGCGTAGCCATCCCAAACTTAATTTGGGGGGCAAATATTTTTAATTTAAGCGACGGTATTTGGTTTGGGAAACCATCACAAAACGTTAAGATACGCCTGAAATTTTGGGGAGGCATGGGCGTCTTGCCCCCCTCTGGCTATGCCTATGAGGACAGGTGCGTGCCGTTACACAGGACGTTGGGGTCATATAAAGTTAAATACTATCAAGAGCAGCTCCGGTTTTTCAGAAACTGAAGACAATCATAAGACAGTAAACCATCAAAGTCTGGAAAAAAAGAGCAGAGTTTGTTGTTCTATTTCCTCAGTCAAACCTAACCTCTTATGCCAAAAGTTTAAAGTTTGAGAAACTCATCATTACGACGATTCACAAGCTTCGAATTGAAACGAGCGATGCACATCGCAATTCTGCGAACATTTGCTCGTGAAGGAGCTACTGCCACATGTCGTTTAAGGAGTGCAAGAGATACGATTACATGACCGTCTACGTTAGTTGCATGTAGCCTACAGCAACCGAAGATTCACGCATTCCAGGTCGCATAAATTTGTTTCGTTGCTGCTTCAGTGGCACTACATCGAAACAAATTTTGCAACAGAAAAACAACAAAGAACACGATGCCAGTTCTCTGGGAACTCACTGTTTACTTCCGATTGTGATCGAAGGCTGGTCACGCTTGGCTGGTCTTGTGCCTCAGCGCTGGCAGTAGAAAGCGGTGGCGCTTCCAGACGTTCTTGCTCGCCGGTCAGATCCCTCTCTTCTTGAGGGGGCTTCTCTTCTTCCAAGACATCGTCGGAATGAGGTTTGCGCAATCCGTGAAAAGCGTCCAGCTCGAAGCAACGCTATGAACGAGAATCGGATCAAACTTACTTTGAAAGTCGAGCAGATGAAGGCAGGGGAAGTTGGTGACTGCGCTTAACGATGCTTTTGAAAAAAACAACAAATTTTGACAGGCAGTGAAACGTTTATCACTGCTTAGGGCACACCTGTCAGAGACCAGCAACAATTAACAATACAATAAAAGCAACAAGATAGCGAACAGTTACTTGCAAAAGGTCGATGTTGACATGGTCGCAAATACTCATGAACGCGATCGCTTTTCCTCCGACTTCGGCCACGATCGCGTGGTTGTGTTCGTCTTGTGCTTCTATCGTCTCTGCCAGGAAGTAGTTGCCGTACGCCTGATCGAAGACAACAGAACGATTAAGGAACGTAGCGAACATGTGGAAAGTTCCTCGCGGAAGAACAGGGAGCGTACAGGAATCTCTCGTAGATTTGCTGCTGTCTGTTTTTATGACTGCTGCGTTGTAGCGCTGGCGGTCACGAGTGTTGTGCAACAACGAAACGAGCAAACATTTTGATCGCAATCGTTTATAACTGATGTTGTTCCTGTTTGCTCAAATTTTTGGCACAGCATCAAAGGTTGGGCGTCGTAAAAAACAACCCTGCTGGTAACGCCAGACAGCTTTGCAGTTTTCGCAGCGCTTTAACATTTTTGCTCTATTGTCAAAAATGCCTACTGCCATTAAGTAACGAAATTACAAGAAGTTGAGGCACGAAGCTTGTTATCGGCCATTCTCGGGGTATTGATCACAACGATCACATTCTTACGCCTGACTGCAATACTAACTTCGATTAAGTTGTTGTCTAGTCTCTTGAAAATCGGAACCAAGTCGTCGTGGTCTTCGACAACTGCCTTTCTGACGTGAAGCAATGGGACGTGCTTGTGACGGTGACATACGTACAGAACATGGAGACCTGAAAAAGAGCAAGGATTGTATCTCGTTGATTCTGCAATGGAAATAGCTCGCAGATCTGCCAGCTTTTCGGTCAAGCAATATTTTCTTTCAAAACGTTCATTTAAAACCAATTTTGTATATTTTTCAAACTAAGGAACATTTTAAAAATACTCTGCACAGCATCATTGTTTCTAATAAATCCATCTCGGCAAGTGAACAAGTAGGAAATATTTCGGCATGCTTTTATGTTTTATTTTACACCAAAAATGTATCACATTCTTGAACAAAAACAAGAATGTGCAACGACATTCCACAGGGAAAAAAAGATAGGCCAGAAACTGAAAGAAACGAATATCCACATTTTTTAAATGTTTTAACATAGAAAATTTTTCAAAGAACGAAGTTGATCTGACACTGAAAAAGTGTAATGTCCGTTTAATGAAATTCCTGCATTCGCCAGATATGAGACAAAGAGACTGCAGGTCGCATTGAAACATGGCGTGAGTAAAAATGATGAAGGTGTTGACTCTGCGTTAGGCACAGCAGGCATTCTTCTTTTTGATGTCTTGCAGCGAAATGCTGAGAGATTGCTGCTGGCCAAAACACTCACAAACGGTTTGGAGTAGAAACTGCCAACAATCACTATGAACTCCGTTAATGAAACTGCTTAGTCCTAAACGAAGCCCTTGAGATGGATGAACAAATAAATCAATAAAGAAACAGTACACAGACTCGCAGGAGCAACTGTCAATTCGTCTCGGAAAGGGTCATCGTGGATCAGTAGATGGCACACTCCAATGACCAAAGCATTTAGTCCTTCATTTAATCTTCACCAAAATTTCCTACCTGACTCGGATTTTTCCACAGGTTCAAAAATTTCGGCAAGGGCAGGTTCAAGCTGAACTTCCGCTCTGAGCGTGAGAAACACGAAACGTAGTTCCGGAACGGCGTTAAAGACGGTTCGCACGATCTCGCTTGCACACCCGATTGTGTAATCATCTTTAGCGGTGAAGTAGTGCAGGAACAAGCTGGTTGCGAACATACGATGCGGGTTAAAAAAACAGATTTCCCAATTCGAACATCCATACCGATACGCGCTGACAGAGAGAAGCCGTTGTAGCACACATATAACGCGTACAAACCACAGAAAAAACGAAATAATTATCAAAAGAAGACAGCTTAGTCCCATTCGCAGGGTCGGATCGTCCAAACGCGCATTTGGGCAGTGACCGGCTGGCTGGCCTACTCAGTGGAAATCGGCTCACCACGCAATGGCTTGATGAGAAAGTATATTAGGTGTAAATACAAACAACTGCAAAACGATTCACAGGGAATTGGTTCCACTTACGGGGGTGGACGCCGTATATACGATTGATCGGTCTGCGTTTTGCGAGAGAAAGAAAAAAAATTGGCAAACACATCAAACAACCTTGCTTCCCTCCCGTTCAAACTGTTCGTGAAGTTTAATGCTGACCAGCGTCTTATATCAAGATTCCATTTACAATAACTCTCAATCACGTGTCTCTGATGCAGTCAGGCATGGAATGTGGAGGGCTGGAACTTGTTCTTTGTGGTTTGCCCCGATGTTATCTAGACTTATAAAGTTTTCTAAGTCTTTCACATCCCTGAGCAGAGATTGATTTAGTTTGTTACACAGTTGACATTAGAGCCATGTTTACTTTTAAGTTTCGCTTCACATGCTTCCACGTTTACCTTGACAGTGAGAGTTCAGCAGGTAACAGAGAACTTCCATCACAGGCGTGAAGAAAACCAACGAAATGGGGTTTCATACATGATGAATTATTTACTATGTGGGTGGGATATATGTATTTGCTCTTCATACACACCGAAATTGAAATTGCAAATCGTGCTAAAGGAGCTTACCAACATACATAGTACGCCTAATACTGGTTCAAAACTCACAACACAAATGAGTTTGAAGAGTGTTGTGGGTCACGCGTAAGCTGCTGGTTTTTATCACGGTCGGTCCCTACTTGAAAATTACGCTCTTGGTCACAGCCGTTAAGTATAGTACTTCTTAAGGAAGGCAGGAAACTTCACTGGTAGTTTATAGGTGACTTTTTAAAGGTTTTAGATGAACTAGCCAGCTAGACATCGTCATATGCAAATCAAAGGTGGCCGGAGTCACATATTCAGACTCCGATTCCGCTCCTGTTCCAAAATTTTTGAATCCGACGATTTTTCAAAGCAATGACATTTATAAAGACCATGCACACTCCTACTGCTGCCGCAAAGAAAAAGGGACTTCGGATCGAATCTGGATCCGAAAAAACTCAAAATCCTATCGGAGTCGACTCCGGCACTCCGGATCCGTGGCCAGCTCTGGGGAAAATCCTTTTGTGGACAGAACTGTTAAGTTTGGGCCACAGCGGTCCACAATGAAACAAAAAATATCTGACGCTTACACGGTGCAGTAAATCAGCAACACTTGCAGCGAGTGCGAAATGACTAGCAAAGACATGATAGTTACGCAGCCTCTATTTCGGTTACGAGATGCTTTTGCATTCCAACATCTTTACTGAGATCAACAAAAGCCTTGCGGGGTTTCGTACAAAACTTTGCGACATTGTTTGCGTCGCACAGGCCGGTAGCGCACAAGCGATCCTTTTCAATCGTTAACAATGAAAAACGATGGACAGCGAGCGTTCACCCACGCACACCATCAAACACATGTACCGGTGGCCACAGAGAAAGACATCCTGGTGATACCTGACATTAAAAATATCACTGATACTATAGCAGCCAGAAGCTGTCAAATGCGCAAAACGCTGTTTTTCAATCGTGAAAGTGCTCCTGATAAATTTCAGTAGCTACGGCTGGGTGCTTTTTTTGGATGAACGGCGTGTTCTACTTTATATATGTGAGCTGTAGTATTGTCTCCTGATGTCCCGTTGTACAAGCCACAGACCAATTTTCCCAACTAAAGGTCTTACTCAAAGGAAGTCTCACGGACATCCCGAGAGTGTACTCCGACTGAATATATTTTGTCTCGTGCTTTGCATCCAAGTGCGTAAAACAAGCCAAGGAAAATAAAGTGATGTTCGACCGACTTAGATCACCTTTAGCGAGTGCAGATCGACAAATTTTTCGTGAAACGAAAGAAAAGCATTAATTAATTTTTTCGTGCAATACGTTTTTGATCTGAAGCGTGGGCCGGCTTATGGACAAAACTGCCCCTGGGGCGTGTTTTCATCATCAATCCTCTCCTGTCCGTGAGCGCGTCTAAGGGCATCGAACCATTTGTTTGGAAGTCAAACCCTTTAATTGTTCGGCCAGGTAGTAGGCGAGTCGTACAATGATAAGCGGGCGGTCAGAGCAAGATAAGATTCCTCATGACAAGAAGCAAACGGGAAATTTTCGATTGCAACGTACCTGTTAAGAGGTGTGGCGTTTGCGGAAAAAGAACATGTGGATTCTCGCATCCATGCTTCCCAGTTGGCTGGATCGCAAACTTCAATCTGAGGATGGTCTAGAAAACCAGCAAAACCCAAAACCTGCATGTAAAATAGAATTTCTCACATATGCGCATAAACATGAATTGCATGTAAATTAACAACTTCTAAGCACTGTTTAATGATTTTTAATGTTGATTTTCCAGTTATTTACGATGACACATGCAAGGTATGAGCTCCTGCAATGACCAAGTGTGTTTCTGACACAATTTTAGCTACATCTCCACAAGCATCAAGAGCAAGCATAAAAGGCAGGAAAACGAATTGCACGAAAAAATTAATTAATGCTTTACATTATGCAAGAAAGTTTTTTTGATCTCACATTATGTTGCGTGCATCTGAGAATTGGTACTGTGCCTGTATTTGCAAAATCGATTGACATGAAAATAACATGGTTTAGAGAAACGTGAAAGAAATATACCTCATTTTCTTCATTACTTAAAGTAACAGAGAGATTGGCTTTTTCAATCAGATGCACAATATTCACTCGACCGAATTGATGGTGGGTTTGATCATCCACTAAATCTAAAATGGCAGGGGCATCAATGGATTCTGTTCTTCGTGCACTGATAACCTGCAAGAATGAAGCATGTAACACCATAACAAGCTTTATGTTTCCAATAAAAAACTAGCGATAAAACACATTATATAAAAAGATGGGAATGACTTAGTGAATGGAAAAACATAAAATATTAGAATGATGCTAGCTTCACTGTCTTCAAGAAATACTTGAAATACAAGAAATATTTATACAACACACTATAATCACAAAATGATCTTAAAAGGAATCAAGCCACAGCACAAAGCCAGCTGAAAATTCGTAGTTTTTCACTAGTTGTTCAGAGACAGTAAGGTATTATTTTTTCTCTTTTGATTTTTTATGCTGTACAAAAACTTATTTTTATATATTTTATGTGTTGTTCACTCATGAAGCACATTTTAATAAAAAGTCCTGATCACTGGTGTAACTGACAGGAAGAGCAGGGGTGTGCACTTACCACCTGGAAAGCTAAATATAAAATCTCATATTTTGGTATTTAGTATTCTTGTGGTTTTCAGTAGGTTGTTGTTTTATGCATTTTCAGAGTCTTTTCCAGTGGTTTAGGGTTCTAGCATACCCGTCCAAATCCGGATTCACTATCATTTCTCAAGTTTTTTTTTCTGAGTGTTGCCTAGCAGGCCCCCTAAAGTTTCCAGTGGGTCCATTTCAGCTAAGTTCCCCCCTGGCTCCCACCTCCTGTTAGATGGCACTGGGTCTGATTGTAAACTGTCTTTACCAGCTATACATGCTTATTGTTGAAATCATTCCAAAACATCATGAATAATAATTTGTATGCAAACACCATATCTCATCCACTGCATCATGCTAAAAATTGTTATATTGTAAGAAAACATTCTTTGCAAAAATAAAATTTTGAAAAATGACATTAATGAAAGCTTTCGAATTTAGTAAGTTAGAAATGCTCAATATGTCAATTTTTAAAAAGTGCAGCAATATGTTTCAATGAACTGTTGCAATAAAATATTTCACATTCAGGTTCTTTATTCATGAAGACAGAATGCGAATGGTATTTAAAATCAACTTCTCTTTTGAACCACACTAATAAGATTGTAAATTTATTGAGCTTTTGTTACATCATTGCCAAGCCTATTGATTAGTTGTTCCTTGCAGAAAAGAGTTTGGTAGTTATACAATAACTTTAAAGAATACTAAAGATGATTATTTTGCAAGCAGGGCAAGATACAAAACATTAAATAGATCTTGCACTGTGTAATATGCAATATGATGATGAACAAGGTAACCCAAGGGAAATGCACCAGGCAAGTTGTTCATTACTTTACATATTGCATCAACTAGAGTTTGGAAATGACAACAAAACGTTTTCATTGGTGGAAAACTTTTAGAACTCTTGCAAGGACGTGGTTGTTTTTGTCTTTTTGATCTAGCAGAGGAGATTTTACGATTTTGAAACATATATCAAGAGCTTCACTATTTTTCATAATAAACAAAAAAATTCTTGACTTTGTTTGATGACCAGAATTTAACTATTAAAAGCTTTAGGTTTGCTGCAAGCTTTTGATGAATCAGCCTAATGAGCTCTGCTTTAATCTTTTGTGATGATTCAAACTTACACATATCTATATCAGGGTTTTTTCAAGGTGTTTTAGGGACCCGATTCGGGTCACTAGAATTGCAAATTGGGTCGCTAGAATCAGCGAAAATAATCATCGGGTCCCTAGAATCAGAGAAATCGGGTCCCTACAGGTCCATACCGGGTACCTAACATTTTCCTTAAAAAAACCCTGTCTATATTCAAGTAACAAATCTCCACACAGGTGAAGAGTTTGAATCAATCACTAAATTTTTAATAGGAAATCAATTTCACATAACACTGTGCATCATCAGTCCTATAGGACTGTGTTACATGAAATCAATTTCCTATTAAAAATTTGCTGATTGATTTAATTTTAAACCCTTCACCTGTGTGGACTAGTGACCAGAATTTAAATTTCAAATTTTGACCAGTCATGTGAAAACACCCATGAAAAAAGAACTAGTTTTCATATAACTGAATAACAAAATGCAAAAACAAGTATCATTTGTCCAATATTGGAAACGAAATAATAATCTTATACCAAACTTTTTTCCTGATGTACTATAGTTTTCTGTATTGTCAGTGTAACTATTAATGAATACGATGTTAAAAAAAAACTAACAAACTAATTAATTAGCTTCATAGATTACCTAAATTCAACTTTTAAACTGAATTTTACATATAATGTTTTACTATCCATCAAAACACAGACATACATTCTTTATAATATGTTGGATAACAAATACGCTTGATAAAAAATTTTGATGCCAGAAATTATGCCATTGCCTACAGAACAATCAGGGTGGGATATTTTTAATGTAGTGTGCAAATAAAAAGTCTTTAACAATCATTAAAAGTTAAAAGTGTTTCTTATCCATGTTCAACCAAACATACAAAAAATTTTAGTAGTTTCTACTGAAGAAACTTTAGTATTTAAATTTATTTGAGAAAAGGCAACAGTTCCTTATCACTTCTGAGTTTTCTTTACACCCAAAGTTTAGTTTATGAACCATACTTACTTCTGAAAATTGAGTAAGGGAATAATACATCATATGGATCTTAATTGTCTGAAGATTAGGCTTGGCTTATATTGGAATAAAAAGTGATGTCAATATTTAGTACTACTTTAATCTTATTTTGGTTGTAAACACTGACACATTCCTTGTTTTAAACATGCTGATTTTTTGCATATTATTTCCTTAGAAAATCATCATAGTTACTGTAGGTGAATCAAAACTACAAAAGCTACAGCAGTCACTTAACTTTTGTATAAACAACAGTGATGAAATCAAAAAGTGCTTGATCTACTGATAGAACATAACTGGTTTCATGCTAAAATGTGAGTGATCAATCTCATTTCAAATCTTGTATTTCCACATTTTAGTAAATGCAGAAATACCACATAATTAGGAAAGACTGGTCATAAAATATATTAAACATAAGTAACATAAGCTCTAGTAATTGTAACTTGCTTGTTAAATCTTTTCTGTCCCTTATTCTATACTGTCATGTTTATAAATGAAACCAATGAGCTAAGTGCAAGAAGCAATAAATAAACAGGACTTGCGGGTTTCACACTATTGAAAATATCTATAAGAAATTGTTTTATAGAATCTAATAACTACAAACAAACCATTCCATGAAAATATTTAAACAATGAATATTATCTTTACTCTAGAATATGAAAAGAATGTTTAAAGAACTCTGTAACATCTTGAATTTCTACTGTGAAAAAGTGCTGATTAGTTCAATGTATAAAAAATGACACAAAGTACTGTAGTTAAATTTTGGTGGAAAACATAGGTCTAAAAACGGAAATGGTTGCATTCCACTATTATTATTGCAATTAATATTATGTGCCTTTGATGTTCAGTTTTCATATGCATAAGAACATCTATCTAGTAGTTGATGCTCTAGCTTGGATCATTACAGCAAGTTAAAAGTACAAATTTCGTTGTGATTTGTTGCAGTCTAGTTTTTATAAAAGAAGTATTAATTAAGAAACACAAAAATCAGGGCTTAAACACCTAATTAGTAACCTCATGTTGCCAGTAATGAAAATATTGATGTAGATTCTGGAATAACACAGGAACAAATCCTTCAACAACACTTGACAAAAAGCATCATAAAAGAAACTATTACTGGCAACAAGCATTGCATGTAACAATATGATGAAGAACCACGCGCACTGCAAATCTATCCCACTTATTAAGAAAGTGAAGTATAAATTCACTGAAATTGTGGCACATGTCCATGTACAGGCAAGAGACCATGCAAGTAAAATGGGGTACCAACTACTCATCCCCCTTTATTGTAACCAATGGGGTAAGACAAGGGGAGTCCTGATCCCATATTTATTTTCTGTTTACCTTGATGAACTATCAATCCAGCTGGGCTCAGCCAGGGTGGGATGCACTGTGGGAAATATGGTTGTGAATCATCTACTGTTTGCTGATAATATATGTGTGTTCAGCCCCAGCACTAGTGGGCTGTATTATCTTCTGAATATTTGTGGTGACTATGCTGCTGAACATGAAATTACTTTTAATTGCAACAAAATAATTAGTGTTCTTTTTTGCCCTAAAAGTATAAACAACCTGCCCCATCAAATGTTTTTCTAAATGGTGTACGTATGCAATTTTTTGACCAAGTGAAATACCTTGGTGTGTGGATAAATGCATCAGTGAAGGATGATGATGATATTCAGAGACAAGTGAAATAACTGTATTGTGCAGCAAACAAACTCAGAGGTACTTTTGATCAGTGCTCTCCTGCAGTAAAAACAGTCTATTTCGTGCCTATTGCATGACAATGTTTGCTTTCCAACTGTGGGGCAAATACACGCAGACCAGTATGAAGCGCTTACGTGCTGCGTATAACAATACCTACCGATTTATGCATTACATACCCAGAAATATAAGTGTTCACCCACACCAGGTCAACCATTGCGTCAGGTCATTTGATGCTCTGCTGAGAAACAATTTCTATCAAATTTTTATGCGGTGCGCATCTTCATCCAACTTTTTTTTTGTTCGCTTCAAATGTCTGATGCTTTTTACAAATCTTCATTTTTCCTCAATTATTCAAAGCTCCTGTATGATGGAGACCAGCTGTAGTAGTTGTTGGTGCATCGTTTCGGTGTTCACGTCTCATCAGTATTGCTTTTGTGTAGTAAAAGAAAAAATGTATGTGTAATATATTCAAACCAACCATGCAAAAAGTAAGAAGTACTGTTAAAATGCTTTGCTCTGCTCAATTTTGGTTGGTCATGTGCAAACACCAATTCTGTAATGCGTTACTGTATGACTAACCATTTTTTTGTGCTATTGTGAATGACAATACAGTTGTGGTGATGATAAAGTGCTTTGCTACTCTCAATGTTGGTCATGTGCAAATTGTGCTACTGTGTGGCTAATCATTTTTTGTGCTCTTGTGTCTGCAATCGCGTCTGTATGGACCATGAGTATGAAGTATAATAATGTTAATATTACATTATTATATTAAATGATGGTTTTGCAAAACATGTATATTCTCACTGTAGGCCTATTTGCTTGATCAAATGCTACCTATAGAAACTACACACAGAACATAATCTCCGTATAGCCAATAAAACCTTTCAGGTTTATATTGTGTTGTCATTATGATAGATTAGAAAGCAAGGAACTTGTATTCATAAGGTATTTTAACAACAAAATTTGCTTGGAATACCTTGTGCATCAAAATATTTACTGTAGGAAAAATACTTTATGAACAAATAATTAATGAAGTTACTGCAAAAAATAAAATGAATTGCATTATTGAAAGAAAATTATGAAGTTTTTCTGGCAACCTATTTCAACAAACTCATACAACTCAGCAAAATATTTTTGTTATAATTCCAAACACCATGAAATGAAAAACTTTAGCCTTGATCAATAAAATTATGGCACATGTCCTTGTAAACTAAGTTATACTGTTACACAGAAGTCAGTGTGGATCAGGTCCATAGCCAGGTTTTCAAGGTTTTGGGAGGAAAAAAGATTTTAGGAGGGAAATATTTTTCTTTTTCTTATATACTGTATTTAAAACAATTTTTTCTGGGCACAAGAAAATTTGGGGGAGCAAAAAAAACGAAACAATTTGGAAGAGATTGCCTTAGAATACCTGCTGTGGCTACAGGCCTGGTGTGGATTCTATGGGAATTATTGACAAAATATCATTTGTGATGCCAGAATTTTCAGGAGTCACATTTGCAACAAGGTAAGCATGACTGAAAAGCCAAGTATTATTGTTTTTCAGTACAGTAAAGCTTGCATGTGATGTGCAGATTGACTGACATGCAGTTGTGGACTACATAAAGCTTCTAAAATCTTGATGTTGGAATTTCCCTGAAATGACCAAGAAAAAAAACAAAAATGATTTTAGAACTATCTGGTGGGACAGAAAAGTGATAATTGTTTTTTGTAGTCATTCATTGTCATTTTTTTCAGAAAACACCTGCACTACATTTCCTTTATTGTCCAATATTCAACTATCAAATTATAGAAGCATGATGATTTTTCCTCAAGTGTAACAGTGACCGGGAAAAGATATCATTTAGGCCTTGGTGAGAAAATGATCAAGAAATAAATATCTTATTGGCACTTAGTATGGATTTCAGCAGGCAAGATTTTATCTACCAAGACCTTGAAATGCCATACTTTACAAAGCATTTTATTTGGAATTAATACAAAACAGTAATTTGAATTACATGACTTAGGGAAATAATGTGCTTTTGGTATTAGAACTAGAGCGTCTGAAACAAGCATCAGTTGCTGCACCATGAATTTATGGCTATTAGTTATCATCATAAAAGGATTTCCATTCTCAAAATCCACTTTAAAACATCCACATGTCCACATTTTCATCTTGGATATGTAGGAGTGTAGCATACTGTATGAACTTTTCTAAGAATTTTGCCACTAGCAGCTTACTAGTGGGCCTAATTCACTTTTCAGCACAATTTCATCATCATGTTTCAATCAATCATGGGTGAAATCAACGAGGTTCAAAATAATTAAGTAAATAAATATATAATCCAAGTATACACAATGTTATTCTCAGGGACAGATACGTGTTTACTGTAATCACTACATGATATGCACATTGCACAATCAATGTACAAGAAGAAGGTAGTGTCTATTTTACCGGCGATATTCTGGAGGCAACAGATTGGCAGGAGCTATTGTGCTGGCAGTGGAAGATTTGGTCCCGTGGCATGACGCAATACAAAGAAAAAGTCTCATTGTCAGAAAAACGTTGTCCTGCTTGTGGTGTAACGGTTAGGTGTTACGGCTGATATGCCAATGCTTTTCGGTTCGACTCTCACCTTGCCAGCTTTCGTTTTATTTTTTTCTAATTCTTTGCTTTTTTCAGGCTTTGCTTAGGTGTTACATTTAGGGGTCAGTGTTGTTAGGTTAGGATTAGGTTAGAATTTGGGTTAGGTTAGGATTAGGGTTAGGTTAGGGTTAGCGTTAGGTTAGCATTAGCTTAGGGTTAGTTTAGCATTTGCTTAGCATTAGGTTAGCTTGGCATTAGGTGAGGGATATATTTGGTTACGGTTAGCTTAGGGTTAGGGTTGGGATTAGGGTTAGGTTAGGGCTACGGTTAGGGTTAAGGTTAGGTTCTAGGTCTATCTCTTTGTTACATTTACTTCCTTTCTACCAAGCCTTTTGCTGCTGCCATCTTCACTTGGCAGCAAAATAGACACTGCCAAAGAAAAAACATGAGCTGGCTTGAAATCATTATGAAATGAATTGATGACTGGGCTTACAGTTACTTAATGACAAAACCAGGTGATCTACTCAGCTTTAAACTAAAGAAAGAACGTTTTTTTAGGTAATTTACCTCAGTCAATCCGTGAGAAGACGCGACTGCAGTCATCTTTTCCAAAAACACAGCACGTTTCACTCATTTCACCCTCTAAGCTTCACAGCTTTACAGTTGCCATCGCAACAAGTTTGCTGGAGCATATTATTTCCAGGTGGCACGCAAGAGCTCTATGTCCCAAAGTGACCACACAGTCCATAGGGTAACCTTGATAAGGCCAACTGAATTGTAAATGAACACCACACGATACTCCTTAGGCAGATTTTAATCTTTCAATCTTGATCTAAAATCCATCAAAGTAACTGTTATCCGACGCAAAAAGTATGGAAAACATTGTCGTATGATTTCAGAATTTCCGGATGATTTAACATTGATCTAGCAGATCTGCCACCGTTGAATGAACCAAATTTTCTCTTCCAACCATTAGAATCTACAGAATTTCGGTCACTTCGAATTAGACACAGGCACAAGACATGAACCTGGAAGCAAACACAAGACCTAGTCATTTGCAATCAACTGCGAGTAAAGGAATTCGAGTCACTGTCATGGTCAAACCGAGTCACAACTTGCTGAATAGTCATGCCGAGTCTTTGATTTTTACTGTCGAGTCATTTGGAATATTTCAATTTAAAGGCAGGAGGGAACAATGCAGATGTTGTGAGATGAAGCTAGATAAGAATTTAGTCTTGGGAAAAAATTGGCTAACATGCTAAATGCTGAATTCTTTTGCATAGCTTCCGTAAAACAATCTTTTGCAAAAGAAAAAATGTTTTGCTTCTGAGCAAACCTTGATCTCCAATGTCCATGCGTAAATTTGAATGGTTTTACAGGTTTTTGTATTTAAGAATCCAACAGCGCTTGAAAGTTGAATTTCAGTTCTGAAGTGGAGATACACTCATTCTTGCCTACTGCAAGGTAGGCCTAGTATATGACTTTACGAGACTTCCACCCACAAAGCTTTTGATCCATATTTANNTATTGTCTGATAAGTAGCCTGTTTGTTGATGACTAAAGAAGCGACTAATCACGAAAGTGAAATTTATTGCAAGATTCCAAAGNGCGTTTGAAATTTGCTTGTTGACTGTAGAATAACTCAGTGCCGGTTTAAGGTAGCGAAGGGTCTGTGGCATGGCGTACGGCCCTAAGTGATCCCATACTTTGGAAAATTACTGTAAAACACTTAATTTTCAATTCGCAGTAGCCTAATGCAAAAGCATTCAATTGAATGGTATAGCTGTTACGAACTCAGCCTTTTGTGGCGTAGACGTAATCACGTCGCCACATTACTTTTCCATTTCACAAGCTTAAAATGATCTTCAACGATGAATTCCAGCCACCGACACGTTGGGAACCATTTGTTGCTGCCACCATGCTGCGTCTCCCTGATCCAACCAAAGAGCCAGTCAAACCGACGTCCGTCCGCACAACAGCAATAGCGATTCCTCTCGCGACCAGGTTCACTCTGCAGTTTCGAATTCAGGGGTATATGTGGCGTAGGCCTAATAACTTCACCACATGTGTAACACGACCCTTAATCCAAAAGTCTAAATCTGTATGTCAAGTTTGGCTGCAAGGTGACTCTGTGACTATTTCAATTGTACTGCAAAACGAATGATATAATTCGTGGTTCTGCAACTGCATTGTGAAGCTTTCTCTTCAAAACGAATGCATATGATTGCAATTGAACTCTATACTTTTTGCATTAATAGTTAACCCAGCATGGAAGTTCATGGGCGAAACCAAATATAGCCTAAACAAGTAACCAAGAAAGTGGCGCAGCCAAGAATTTTGTTCGGGAATGGCCAGTCACTGACGTCGTCAGGGTTCAATCTTCAGCTATTTTGCACATAGATCTTTACAACAGGGTATACGTGAAATATCTTCTACCAGTGGGCATCGCACAGTTGAAATGGGAAGTGGAAGCTTGGAACTTTACTAAAAACAAACTTTTGAAACTTGTCAATTCAATGAAGACAGACTTCTATTTCTCAGCTTAAATCTGAACATAGTTATTCAGAAAAAAGCACCAGAAAAATGCACCTTTTATTGAAGATACTTTAAAAAAAGGGGCATTAAATATTCACATGTTGAGACTTGTTTGCCCCCCATCAAAATTTCTGGCTACGCGCCTGCCTGAATTGGGAGTAATGTCATAACAAATGCCTTTTATTAATTTTGTTTGCTTTTGACTTATCGCCTCAGCAATAAATATGCTTTTCATGTACATGTAACCAGTGGCGTAGGAGCACGGTCTGCCGCCCCTGGCCCTAGCGGAAAATGCCGCCCCCTGGCGCGGGCAGTGGCGTTGTATTTATGACGTCATTGTGCTCAGTCAACCATGGTTTGATCTTTTGTGTTTTGAAGACCTTTCTACAAGAATTCGCCAAATTTAGCGTAAATTGTCGACTGCTAACCTCCCCGAACACAACACCATGCCGCGGGGCCCAATGCACAGCTGCAGCTGGTAACAGCTACAACATGATGATATTACCATATCAACAGAGTATTCGAACAACTACACAACTAACAACTATTATAAACAGAAAATCTTTAGTTGGACTGTTTCCAAACTAAAAACGAAGATTATGAGGCTAACAACAAATTGAAAAACGTGAACGTAAAAAACAACGATTTTTTCGCATTTACTCAAAAATTAGTAATTTCGAACAAACACGAGATTTGTAGTGGGAGGATGTTGGTATGACCGAAACCACCATTACTGGACTCCCAAGACGATTAACAGCCGAACAAAAATTTTCAAAGTGAATGACAGGAAACCGGAATGTAAACCAAAAAGAAGAAATTAACGAAGGGCAAATGCAACTATAGCAAGCGTGACTAGGAAGAAAATCACCAATAATAATTAATCTACATTGAGACAACTGGCCGGTGTACTTGACCACAACAGCTGTAGTCCTTATCGTTTTGCGGAAACGAAATTCTTTTCGCACTTATGTCAATAGATAGGAAACGCAGTATAGGCTACGCCAGTCCTAAGCGAAACAAATTCTGCAGCATAAAGACAGCTTGCAATATTCACCAAAACATTACCAGAAACGCACTCTGTCAGGCAAAGACCGGACAGTCATGTCAGCATACAGACAGCAGGCGCATTTAGCCAGAATATGAAAAGTATCGCATGAGAAACACACTCCGCACTGCAGGCCAAAGTTCCAGCCAGCCAACGCTACATTTTATCAGCACAACGCATAACCGCCGAGTCAATGACGCTAACGCTCCGATCATAATATTTCGTTGTTACTCAAGCTCAACTCGTCGAGCCTTTGACGAAGCAAAATCAGAGATTATGTCTGCAAAATCAAGCTTGTCGACAAATTCACTTTCGATGGAAAGAATTGCCAAAGCCGATAACCGATTTTCGCCCAGGTAGAGCGCAAATATTATTTTATCAATTTGAGCTTGGAGAAACTCTTCTCGCAACTCGCAGTTGAAACACCAATGGTAAGATAAAGTTTAAAACACAAACATAAATACGGAGTCGAGTCAAGTAGACGACAGTTTGTTAACCATTGTAAAACGTCAATCGCAGTAGCATTGCGTTCGAACGTGGTACCGTTGCGTCGTACGAGTCGTTTAAATCTATCAATTTCCACAATCAACTCCGAAAAGTCAATATCGTCTTCATATATGCTTCTAAGTGCGTTCAAACAAGTCTCGTGGTTTTTGTTTTGCAGAAGCTCGTGTGGGTTCAAAAATGCAAACATATCATTCAACTGAGTAATTCCATTAAATCTTCTTTCCGCTTCAATCTTATATCTGTCCAAAGCTTCAAACATACATCGTCTCACTTCTTCAACAATGATTAGACATGCTTCTCCCGCGTTTTCTCCAGCCATTCTCTTTTTCCTACGCACTCTCCGTTCTTCAACAGGAACACCTTGCTCTTTACATATTTTTAGCACTGTTTGACCAGATTATCTCGTTTTTCAGTTAAAACAGCGACAAACGCTTTCAGTTTGTGAGAAGATTGCGCTAACGACAGTCCTTCTTGCTGCAGATTAGTTTAAGCCTCTCATGTGATTCTCGGTCAATTACCTTCCAAAATATTAGAAAAGAGAAAAATGTGAAACACTGACTCGCATCTAAAATGCCATGAGCATCTCCACGAGTATCACGATTTGCATTTGAATCACATAATTCGTCTAAGATGATTAACGGTTGCTTTTGGGCAGTGACATCATGAAGCTGCAATCTCAATTTCTACTTTCCTAACTTTAGCGGTGACGGATGTACTAATCACTGGAGATTCAACTTTCCAACATCTGCAACTGCATTTTCATTACTTTTGTGGTCCCCCGCATTATTATGATGTATATTAACTGCTTAGCGGCGCCCCTGCACTTTTTCTTCTTGCACAGTTTGCAGGAGGGATACAGAACTAGTAGAATACTGCTTTGCAAGCTCTGTCAGTCACTCTTCTCTTAATCTTCTGCCACTCTCATTTGCAGCGTTCCAATCTTTGGATGCCTTGAATGACTAAAGCCACACATGCCCAGAGCTAAGCTGTTTTTTTCAGAACTTCTCTCTCCGCCAGTCTTGCGTTCCGCTTACACGAAGCGCACGCTCACTCCCATGTAAATCACTAAAACTTTCATACATAGCTTTGAGACCACTGTGGTTTCTCTGCTTACGCTTTGTAATGTCACAAATAATTAGGTATAAAGTCTCAAATCAACCTTCCGACAAAAATATACCAAATTTTTTGCATATTCCAAAAATTCATACACTAAGCACCTTGAATATATACCAAATCTTTCTAATTTGGTATATATATACTAGTTGGCAACACTGGCTAGAACCATGGCGCTAGTAATATCGGATGCGTCGCCCTCATTTGCCAAAAAATATCTCATGGGTCGTGGGACTTAGCTGATGAAATTAAGAAAGCTTAAATTTTAATCAGTCGGAATAATTTCCTCACATCTTTTCAATTATCTCTGCTTACGATATAGGCGACTAGATTTTGCCGCCCCCTGGAACGTGCCGCCCCTGGCTATGGCCAGAGTAGCCAGTGAGTTGCTACGCCACTGCATGTAACTGCACAATATTTGCCTGGAAACGTGATTTTCATTTACCTATTTACTCGTCTCCTATCGTTGGACTTGAGTTGCCACTTTTAGTGTGAGATGAGCTGTTCTACTTCTGACCAGGTGGGGAATACTTTTCAGATACTGTTTTTTCCGATCTCGCTGAGGATAGCTAAAACAGTGTCAAACACTAGCGAGCAGCATGCTCTAGTCTGTAGGATATATCTTTCAAATGCATTTTGCACAGTAGATACACCAACAGCGTTCGTATTTACTGCGCAGCTTGTGGAAAACGAGGCCCGTCTTTTTTGACCCACTTCAAAAGTTTTGTGAATTATAAAACGCTTTCAGCCTGTGGCGATTTCCTGAAAGATCGCGTAGTTCCAACAATAAAAACAGCTACTTTCTTGGCCTACAAGAGGCAACCACTTTTGTGTAATACCCAAAAAATGCCATAGAGGATCTGGGGTAATTGAACAAGCGAAGACTCTTTTGGCGAACCGCCTGTGTGACTGTCCCCCTACGAAACGCCTGGTGTGGATCCGCCAATAACTGGTGCCATGAAGCAAAAACATTGGCGACCGTGCAGAGATCTAAAAAATTAGGCCAAACCCAATATGTTCTCCAGATCTTTTAATAATTTTCGCATATCTATGAACTCATTTCCTTTGGTAATAAATTTACTAAATTTTAAAGAGACGCTATGCCTCTGTGCAATGTTTCGTTCCGTAATTCTAAATTTTCAAACTTTTTCAAATTGTGGAAATGAAAGTTGCAGTGTAGACCATTGTTTCCCAAATTTTGTGGTCATGGAGCCCCATTTGACTGCTTGAAACAGCCGCGCCTGACCGTTATGACGTGGTTTTCCTGTTTGCGGTTATTGATCGTAATTGCACGCCTAACCGTTATGACGTGGTTTTCCTGTTCATAGACCAGAACGGGTATCTGCCATTATACAGCTGGAATACTGTGATAAACTACTTTCACATTAGAACAATACAATAAAGTACAATACAACACACAAATAAAATACACTGTACAACAATGAATTTATTAATGTTCTTTCATATTTTAATACTGTTTTTATGACTTATGTCTCCATTTGGTTTTCTTTTCTACTTTGGGAGTAGGTTAGGTGTTATCCTTTCTTATTAGATTCTGATTGAAAAAATGCATAAAGTTCTCTGGCTTTACCAGAGATTCAGCTTGAAAGTTTCACCATTTTATTAGATCAACTTCTCTGCTGCTTTCTGTTGAAATGTCTGATACGCTTTTGAGTCTTTTTAATTTTATAAGTCTTTCAGCCTTTTTCTCGTTGATCAAGTCATTTGGGTTTGCTACGTGATTCATTTTGGGAATGCAAAAAGGTCCCAACAAGCGTTTGTGTCATGTGTGATGATTAAGCTAAAAGTCAAAACTGAGCAGTAACGTAGCTTGTTGGTTTTACAGTGCAGTATCTGAGGGGCCTGTGAAATTGAACCAGTAAAATTGGAGTAGAAACACGTGGTATTACTATTAAGATAAATATTGTACTTTCATACTTCCCAGGCCAACTGTTACATAGCAAAGGTCTACTGCATGTACTGTAAATTTCTTGCTGTTTGTTGATATTTTTATGCAAGCTGGGTTGTTCAACTTGGTCACTGCTGGAAAAACAGCTTTCAACATAATATTTTGATGAGAAACGTATTTTGAAGTAAGAAAATCCGAAACCTGGCATGCCATCGTAGTGGCACAAGACTAAGCCAGTGCCTCTTGATATTTTTTGTCAAGTAAAAGATTCACATTGATGCGCAAATCATCGTCAGTGCAGGAAAGCATTTTTAGACCAAGTATTGGGAAGCATGGGTATAAATTCCTTAGCTCATTCATTAATGTTTTCCTGGTAATTATTGTGTAACAGACCATAAAACAGCATTCTATTTAAACATGTATAAAAATTTCAAAGTTTTGTAAGAAAAAGGTAACATCTAGTGTTCATCTAAATTCTGAACTAACGTTTAATGTTTTCTAGTTTTTCTGAACACATGTTTCGCTGCTGATTATAATGAACTATCTTTTTAGGTTTGAGGATAAACTCACTCACAGCAAAATACTGTGCACTGCTGGAAATATATTTTTGAACCACCTTAATCTTTTGGGTATTCTGATCCACTTAAATAATCCGTAACTTGGTGCTTTTTTGACTCATGCTGTCACTAAATATGAACAACACATATATTTGTATTGCAAAACATTTTATCGACCTTGGTACATCACAACAAAGTAATCTTCAATCAATTCATTATTCTCAATTTTAAATATCATTTTTCTTAACATGCATCATATGAAGGGGTTTAAGAACCATGGTCGATGATCAAATCATTTGAAGATTTGTGAGATTGCATGCTTTATGTTTGTTTAACATCTGTATACAACAGTGATTCCCAAACTGTGTGCCGCGGCACACTAGTGTGCCGCCACAGATTCTCAGGTGTGCCGCGAAGCTTTTTGGAATTTTGGAAAAGAACTGTATATATATTGAAAATAAGGCATGCAGACAAGCATACGAGACTTAAAAGCGCTCTAACTGCTTCAATAGCTAATAAATAAGCACATGTGATGATGAAACCAATTATTGCATTGCCGATAGAGTAGGGTAATTGTTACGTCATAATTGGACTGCTATGTTAGAATTATA
>JGI24021J15306_10000571_pt1 | contig 29353 bp, 16 predicted proteins | sample Ectturendosymbi1_FD_15306 | JGI IMG/M metagenome (IMG submission 15306) | reverse complement strand
CTTATGAAAAACAAAAAAATCGTTACCAATAGTGTTTGTTTCTGCTCATCATCAATGTTGACCTCAAAAATAATAACAGAAGTTATAGAAAATCATTCTGAATTTTCTGGGTACTCGAAAAGCTGCAATGACTATGTTTCAAGTCGATCTTGATAAACTACGAAATTACCTATGATACTGTTATGAAAAACAGTGGTGCTTGTTGGAGGTGGGGATCAAGCGCACCCCCAAAAGTTTCCATTTGCTGAAAATTTGGGAAACATCCCTGAAAATCCGCGTGATAATGGCGCCCAACCTTGCTTGACTTCAAAACATGGCACCCAAGGTTTGCAGAAAATCACATGAAGACCTTTTTTGGAGGTCACACCAAAAAGTCTTCATGATCTTCGTGGGCGAGAACTTGTGTACAAATGTTGCACAAAAAACTTTTCGTGAAAGTTTGGGGAAATTCGGGCAAAAATCATTCGCCACACCAAAAATTCCCATGCTCCTAAACGTATGATGAAAAGGCATCTCCGCCCCCCGTTGCTCCCCTTTTGAAAGGACAGAGGGATGCCCCCACCATGCCTCCATCTTCCGGCGTCCCTGTGCATATTAATCTACACGCACTCTCTTTACTCGCTGTTGTAGGCTACAATTTGTCACTGCAGTGAACATAAATTATCAGCGGTGTCCTAAGACAGAGCTGTTCATAGCTGCAAAAATATCCGGCAACGCGTTAAAACAGGGAAGTAGAACACACTCAATGCTGCGTCAGCGCAGTTCACAACTGCAAAAATACAAGGCTGCGCGAATGTCTCGTCGAACAGAAGTCGATCCGAAGGTATGCGGCTGGGATGGCGGACACCCAGGGTTGACAGTTTGAAACTTGCAAATTACACAAGAATTGAGTATGCGCATAAAGTACGCAAGAAAATTTTCGTTTTTTATTATGTTGTTGTTGTTATATGTACAATTACTAAGTAAAAAGAACAGATAATGACTTTTGTGAGCCATTATGATCAATCCGCCTGAAATGCCAATTAATGATGAAGCTCGAAACGAAGCACATATTGCAAGCACAGGTGTGCGGCTGTGTTAGCACAAAAACGAAACGGGAAACCAGTGATGCATCATAAAATCAGGTAAATCAAGCACGTTGAAATTGGGCAGTTTTGAAATTTGACTCAGAAATCAATTAAACGTTCATAATTATCTTCAGCGTTGATGTAATTAGACCCAAACAAAAAAGTCACCCGTTCTGAAAGGCCCACTTAAAACAGTAAAACTTTTTTCAATCCTTTTTTGTGATTTTCCCTTGATCGCACGATCTGGAACAACTGACGTCGCTATCAGTTTGATCGGGCGTGCGCCGCACACCTGGAGTAAAAGACCATTATAATCAGGAAGCTGAAAATCACTGGCATTTGAATACGGAAAAATTTATGTTGACAACAAAACAAGTTTCGCTAAATTAAATCCATTCAGCATGCATTACTAGACTTACAATAGGAAAAATAATCAAGTTACAGCATTTTTACTTTTGTAATTTCACCCTTTGGATGCCCTCCTGCCTTGGATGCCCGGGGTCGTCGCCCCCCCCCCTCTGCACGCCACTGCCACTTACCCACCTTCAACACAAGCGACTTAATAAGACGAAGCGGGCGTTGGACCTACCCGCAAATAAAGAACACTTCAGGTTACAATTGCAACATTATACCTTTCTACAAAACAATATTGACGCCAGTTTATTAAGAGCAAAAATTTATCAAGTCCATGACTTCGCCTTGCAGCGGTGTGGGAAGATGCATTCAGGCATGACGAGGACAATCAGCCATTACTCTCTGCATTGTACAAACCTCGCAACGGAGTGAGCTGCATGAACTTCTTCGTCATCCACAAACCTTTTTCGCGTTCGAAGCTCTCTCGATCTCGGCCGAGCTCGAGCAGAGCTTCCGTGTAGGTCTTGCGCTCCTGAGATAACAACAGCTTTCAAAGTGCGTCAACGCTTTTGATTTGCAGTAATTCGTCGAAAACCCATCAGCGCCACGGCCCTTCGTATGTGAAGAAAAACACTTCTTGAAGAAATTTTAAGACACACTGACCGAGGAATTCGCCTTCTTCCTATCGGTCCCAGATATTTTGATGAAATACTTTAGAAATCCCAAAAACTGGGATTTAACTGAATCCGCACGATGTCGCCCGGGCTAACCAACCGTGTGCGTTGGTTCACCATCGCTAGGCATGCGAAAGCGAATTCCCAGGTAAGTTTTCTATCTGGGACTGATAGAAAAAAGGCGAATTCGTACTCAAGATCAGTCTGAAGCAGGACCACACCTTGGCATGGGGTTTTTCACAGCCGCTAAGCACACTCCAAGTTAGGGAATTTTAGACAGGAAAGAACTCGAAGTGTTTCGTCATGCCAAGCATCTGCTATGAGACTAACAAGCATGCTTCAAAATTCGATTGCTGGCCGTCGGTTTCCTTAAAATACAGTATGTGAAACGATGCACAGCACCGTGGCTTTACAGCAGTGTACTGAACTATGCACGCAGGGGGTGCGGCTTGCGAGACATGTCTGTTTTAGCAATTACGACACGCAAAAACCATGGTCAGGCGTCAATGGCCATTTTTATTGCCATTCCGTAAATCCGATGCTGACGATAGTGGGATGGTTGGAAATTGTCGCACTTCTTGTTATCGACAAGTGCGCTGCACAGCAATTGAAATGAAGACGCAGAAAATTTTGATAAACGTTTAACACTCTTCGTAACGTTTCAACAAATATGGAAGCATTGCAATGTTGCAGAGCATGTGTTTTTGTTTTGATAGTAAATCTTGGCAATGCATCAAATGTAGATTGCTCTAGGTACAGTTGATTCACGAGCAATGCATTGCAATTTTTGAAACTGCTCTTGGCAACAAATGGACACAAAAGGGCTTCAGGACACAATCTCTTAAAATTCCATGTCATGTGCGCTTGCTCAGTTTTTGGAACTTCGACTGTTTGAAGCAACTCAGACTAAACAGTTGCGGATACGAAACAAATCGCAATGTAGTTTTGATGAATTTTCTCCACCTGTTCGAAAGCCGCGCGTTCCTGTTCGAAAAGATTCCTTTTCTTTTCAAGCTCAGCTTCCTCTTCAAGGAAATATGAATTTTTGAGATGAGGATTGTCTGGCGGCTCATTGCCTGCAAAGAAACTACCTGTGATTAGTCCAAGGCAGATGTCACAAAAAAAGATGTCAACAATTTGTTGCCTTCGCAAGATGCGACGTTTAGGTTCTTTTTCTAAAGCCCACTGCAGGTGGTGTGTGAGAGTACATGAGAGTTCACATTCTGCGGTCATGCAAAGGCAATAAATTCATGCAAAGGCAATAAAAACAAGTAAATAAGTAACCAGTTCGAACCAAAAGAACACGAATAAGCAAATATCACAATTCTGAGCACAAGAACCTTTGAATAAAACATCAGCACACCTTGATTTGTCGTAAGATAATCGATCACTCGCTGCTGCTCTTCAATCATTCGCTCATAACCATTCATTTTTTCTGAAGCAAAAAAAGACGACGCGGTGAGTCCAATAAAATTTCAAATGTAGGCGAAACTACGCCACAGGCAGGTGCGGGGGGGGGCGTTATTGAGGTATCTCGAATCCTCACGGNCAGNTTCAATGACTGTCAGAGCGCCGAACAACATGGGCTCTTTTCGCGTGCGCAGACGGTAGCTTGCCTTTTAAAAATAGCAGGTCAATACGTCGACGACGCATTTGACCTGTTTGTACAAAGTTGACCCGGATGTCAATTCGAAACGCGTTCAAGACGATATCAAGCTTGGTGCGTAATCATTTGCAAGACACTCTTTTGTTTCTCATCAAAGATCAAATTTCACAATGAAAAAACAAATGATGACAATTGCAAACCGACCCCAAGCGCTTAATAAGCGCAGCACGGAATGTTACCTATGACAACGACACTGGTAATTTCGGTCTGGACGCTGGCAATTTGTTAGGACACAACAACTTTCAACTTTAATACGATCAGCTCGCTAAGTACGCAAGATCAAAATTACAGTTCAGGGACCTGTGACGGACAAAAACGAAAATGCCCAGCAGATGGCATTTCTGTTTCATGGAAGCAAAAGCTTCACCAGTGAGCGATACAGGGTTTCGAAAACATCTTGGGATTAACGGTCCGTTCAAGGATGTGGCCGCGGCGTGGCGCAGCTATCCATCTTAGTGCGCTGCGTTCACCTAATTGCAATCCATTAACCGACGTAAGCGCATTAAGCTCACGGCATCATTCGATTTAGTGACGTGGAACCCGGGGACAAAAGGATTACGCCATCGTGCGACCGGAAAACATTGAAGCAACGTCTAAAACAGGGATCAAGGAACACAACAGGGTATCAGGACGCCATTTTTGAAGGGCGAGACAGACGGCGCGACGTTCCCGCCGGGTGGGGCAGTATTGTCCTGGCGGATTCCATGATCTACAAAATAGCTTCAACAATATCGTGCAGAACAAAAGCAGGACCTGGTTAATACCAAAAAAAGTCGTTCCACCAAACTGAATGACACGTTGCTTTCTGTGCGGCCAACCCCAACACCATTAGTTTGTTTGCTGTCAAACAAATCCCGTCAACCAGGCACTACTAGCACATTGCGCTGTTTGCGTTTATCGACCACAGCAGTTATAGCCATTCTGCTGCTGCTGCGTTTTGAAGCTCTTTACGAAATAAACGATTAAAAAATAGGGTAAGCAGCACCTTTGAGAGTACTGCGCGAAAACAGTTTAAAAATTTTCATTTTATTTCGAGCTTTAATCTGATCGGGCATAGGCATTTTGTGAAGCCCTTGTTAGGTGACCCTGAAAATTGATCTGTGCATTTTTACTTCGATTACATCTTTATATCTCGACTAAATTTGCCTGTGTATACTTGTTTACACAACTATGGAAGTTGATTTATGTGTGTCTGTTTGCAACGCCAAGAAAATTCGTTGTATACTTCGAGCCATACAACAAAACTTGTTTCGTCTTGAACCCTGGTGCGCTGGTGTCAAACATTTTGTGCGAAGAGACCCGAAGTCTCTTAAGAACTCTGCCCGGGTTCGAAGCACAAAAAAGTTCAAGCTCCCTGGTTCAGACAGTGTTGGCGGATGCGCTCAAGTGAACGCATGAACGTGTGAGCAATGCTACTTGGTCTTAAACTCAGAAACCGCATGTGGCAAGATAGGAAAGAAACAACCGCCTGGGATGTTTATTCGTTTGTTTCGTCACAAGGACCACCATCAATAAATGTCAATGTTGCACAATATCAGAGCAAAAAAGCATGGCTCACAGCGCTCAAACATGTGGCGCCACGCACGTTTTCACGATGAGGGACTCTATTCTGGCATCTTCAATATAACGGGGTTACAGATCTCAGTAAAAGGGACGTTCGCATTACTTTGATTAAGTAAGGGCCATCTTCCCTTCAATTGGGCTGAAATTTTATGCAACTCCTCGCAGATGTTTTGCTATGTAATGATGGTCTCAAGCTTATTGAATAAAACTTTTGAAAACCTTAGGCACACACGGCACTGTTGGATACACTGGCCAGGCAGTTGTTCTTGACAATCATGACAGACCTTGCATATCAACTTTTTCCCAACACTTTAGTTTCAAACTCGCAAACACCGAATGCGATCGCAGAGACTGAAAAACGATCCAAACAAAACCATACTACAAGTATTTTTCGCGCCAAGATAGAAAAAAGATAATGTGAAAAGGCAATGTTTCAAGCATTGCAGAATAAGTATAGCCAGCGGCTATTGACCCCTCTGCTAGCCTGTTAGAATGTCCACTAACCACACTGCATGATGTGGCGTTAACAATGCGAGCAAAGCCCTATACAACTTACCCATTCGAATGGTCGTGGAATTTCAGCGCATTGTAAAAAATAAACACCTACGAATATTCTTACACACAATTATTTTGACAGAACAGCACAACATCTTTTAGTTCCATGAACTTAGTTTTGGCATTTCGGTCCTTCTAAAGCCGAAAAATAGTTCCACGATGCCAAGTAACCAAGGTGGCTTACCTTGCCACTTGTTTTTCTCAACCGTTTGTTTCTTTTCTTTGGTGAATTCCTTTTTCAAGGCCTTCCACTTGGAAGAAATGCTGTTCTCGATGTCAGCTTGCACGATAGCGTACGGCATGTCAAACACACCCTCTGACATGGGGTGATTGTCGGGCGCTTCGGGCGACCCATCAGGCTGTAATGAAACGTATTCAATGACATTAACTTTGGGACAATCACAAAGCTTTGGTGACCACCAACGCTAGACATAAACTAAAGCGACCAACGAGTCCAAATTTGGTACAACTGAAGCGACAAAGCTTTGGTACAAACCAGGGGTTCCCAACTTTTTCTGACCATGTACCCCTTCAGTATTTCGACAAATGAGCATGTACACTTAAAATTCCTTGTGACAAAAAGGCTGGGTAAAATGACAAAAATCCACTGAATTTTTAATTGAACTTTATCTAAAAGTTCTGTAAAATTAATCGACTTTTCACAAATATTTATTATGACTGATGATAGATATATTTAACAATACGCATATAATGATTTTTGAAAATAATATTAACTGATATATGTATAAATCTTTGGAAACAAATAATATATAATATATTTTTTCTTCTATTGCTAACCTTGAATGAACCCCTTTAGATAGGCAAATGTACCCCTAAGGCAGGGTTTTTTTAAGGTGTTTTAGGGACCCGAATCGGGTCCCTAGAATTGAAAATCGGGTCCCTACAGGTCCATACCGGGTACCTAACATTTTCCTCAAAAAAACCTGCCCTAGGGGCACATGTAACCCAGCTTGGGAAGCCCTGGCATAAACTAAAGCGACCAACAAGTCCAAATTGATCAGTAGAAATCAACTGCACTCATTTTCAGTCCTTTGATATAAGCCAATAAAATAAGCGGTATGAATTAACTTCACTGTTTCATTTTCATTGAAGTAAGATAAATAAATAGATAAAAAAAAACAATCGTACGTCGGTGAAAACATCGTCTTGAATGGCATCTGTTCTTCCGCAAGGTTGCGATGTGTTGTCTCCACTTTCACTTAAACACGACCTCTCTAAAAAAACAATTCAGTGAGCAGTGGCTGTCGTATTTAGAGTTTGTAAGTAAACAAAAGTTGTGCGTTTTCATCATGTCAATTGATGCACATAGGTAATAAATAAATTTCATACGTGCTTACCATCCTAATGATGAAATTCAGTCAATCGAAAAACCTCGAGATGCCCGAAGACGCATGCACACGAGTGTTTAGAAATCACTGATACCGTAGTTGGGTATTTTTCAGCTACACAGAAGGTTCAAACTGATCAAGTGTGGAGTATTTCGGGCGAATAACATCAAATCAATTGAAAATTACTAAATACCGCTGCAGAGCACAAAGAGACAACCCAGTGAGAGTGGAAATTTATTAAAGTATAGCATTTAAAGCAAGGGCCGTGATCCTTTGCCGAGGTTCGCCAGGTATTTTTAACTTCACGCATTTTCGTTTATGTGGCAAACTTGCAGTTCACTATCCTAACCTAGCGTAAAGTTATAACATGATGAAAAATTCTTGCAAGATTTTATTCAACAGATGTTCGCACCTGAAATTACGGAGAATACAACGCCACGACTTCAGCGCAATTTTTCGTGGTTATTTGAAATCGTCACTCAATCCTAATGAAAAAAGGTGATAGCCAATAAACTAATTTTTATCCGCCCGATAATTGCTTGCACAACGGTTTTAGAAACGCAGTTGGATTAACTTTCTCAGAAAACTGCAGATGGAAAACTGAACAGCGTGAACTGGAGTTTCGTACTTCCAAGTTGCAAGTAACCATTTGATCCTACAGTCGTGCATCGGGTGGTAACGTGTTTTCACTGGAAAGGTACCATGCTGCATAGCTTCAGGTATTTATCTAACAGGTACCCTCACATCTTTTATCTAAAAAAAGAACGCATTAATCATCTCGTTCAGAACAGAGGCATCAAAAATCTCCAAAACAGTAGTTTCATTTATCATTAACCTTAACAACCAAGAGAGAAGTAGAAGCAAACATATACCATACCAAAGGAAAATAATTTAAATGAAAAAGCCCCGTCAAAAGCAGACGCGCAATGACCATGACAGCTTAAGTCGGGTTTCCACCCAAACCCGTGATGTAAAGAACATCACAACACAACAGGCATTGATAGCACTCTATCGCTGTGCAAACATCAAACTGAAAAACCTGGCACAGCGCGGCAAATGGCTTTTGTGATTGCAAGTTGTGACTGTCATTAGCAAACAAAACCCAATCTGAAATCTTCTGTGATGCAAACGTTGCTCAGAATGCACGCACAGCATAACCTTGAGTGAGGAGTAAGGTTGCGCTGGAAATATGTGGCAGCTTTAACTGATGAGCCCTTTAAGACAAGGCGTTACAGGAATTTACCCTACCTACGTATTCGAAACTTAAAACCAAAATTCGATGTTTATACGCTTTATCAGAAAAAAGTTTTGAAAACAATAATAGCCATAAGGTGAAAGAAAACAAAAGAGTAACATTCGCTAAACTTGCGTAGACACGAGGAAAGCCACGAACACTAAACCAAAAAATTACTGAATGGTTTGACCAACAAATCTGCATTTTCCTGATTTGAAATCCAACCATCGTTGCTCATTTACCGTTGTAGCAATGGAACTACATCTTCGTCCAGTATCTCGGCAACGGAACAAAGTTGCTAATCACAAAATGCTTACACCTTGTGGTGCAACACTTACACGAAAGTCGCTTTTAATCAAAACTGCTCTGACAGCAACTTCATGTTGCTCCCTGTGCCAGAACTACAGTATATGCATGAGTTTATTCCAGCAATTTTCAAACACTGTGCCACGGCAGATGAGTATGTCGTAAGAAATTGTCAAGTGCGCCGTGGTGAATTATCCAATTTCACTCAATTAGCCTTAATATTCTTCTTTACCAAAATATTTTTACGAACAGTTTTCCATTTCACGTAATGAGTTGCAAACGCCTTCCAGACAGGATATCGGCTTTGAGTTCATCTACACAACTGCCCACGTTTCACACTGAGAAAGTATCAATATACTAAGAAACTACATTGTGATCATATGTACTGTATACAGAGTGTCATTTGCAACATGTTTCGCTAGGGGTGTGGCACAAGATATTTCCATTGCAAACTACGTGCTCTGACTCAAAAAAGGTTGAAAATTACTGACTTCGAGCAACTGGAACCTGGCAAACACAATGACCTGTAGTCGGCGGTTTCTCATTGAGAGCAGTTATCAGTTCGTTTTGCATTTGTTTCAGATAGCCGCGCATTTCGGCGTTTTCCTTGAGCAGCTGCTTCTGCGTGTCTTCGTAGTTGGTGATGATCAACCGGTACATGTCTTGCTCGCTACTGCAAGAACAGAAACAACATTTGAACCTTTGTCGAACCAGTCATCTGGGCAACATTTCGAAAACAAACTTCACATTGGTAGTTGCGGATTTGAAGCTTAACTAACTCTTCCTTTTTAATTTAGACGATGATTATGGCGTAATGGTGCCACAGTTAAAGCCTTATGTTCTCCGGTACGAATAAAACATACTTTTTTTTCGATTTGTCGGTATTCCACCTTCCTCGCTTACCATCCGTTCTTTGCAAAGAATTAAGTATATCGATACCGACCATCCGTTCTTGCCGTTTGTCCTAGGACAACAAAATGGATGAAACATTTAACAGAACGGGAAAATAATGCGAAACGATCAAGGTTCCCGAACATATAAATTTTTAGAGAATTTCCACTTTCGCTGAACATTTTACAGCCACGGCAGATTCAACTCAGTCAGGGTTCACACAACAGCCTTTCTGCAAACAAAATTAGGGGTTTGCGGCAAGTCCACTTCAGCGACAGGCCGTGAGGAGCAGTTTCGAAAAACGGCTTGACTGAGGAAAAATGGAGATGCGGTGCATCTCGAAAGGACGATTGGAAATATAATGTTTCAGGTACATTTGAATGTAGTGGCAACTTTGCAGTTCAAAACTCCTGACATTTCACAACTGCCGTTCTCTATCTAAATACGACTTCCTATTCTAAACGCTTGAACATAAGCGTTGCATATACACGTAGGCGGAACTAATGACAACAGGTGCAGAGACCTGCAGAAGTGATGATGAGCTGCACGTAGGGCGGGGTATGCGGCATGTTTCCCCAGTTATTGGGGGCTTCCCCAGGGTCTTGCCCTTGCAAACCTGCCACTCAGATTTTAAGTGCAGAGAGCAAAAACTTTAGCCAGAAATCGGCGATGAAATGCGTAGCAAGTATTATTGCAGAACTAAGCACGAATTCCAAAACAACCTTACTTGGAGTAGCTGGTGAAGTTTAGCCTGAAGCTTTTCAATTTCCTGGTTGGTCTTTTTCTTCTCGTGTTTAAACTGGGTATCCCTGCTGACCATATCAGCAGTTAGTCGACGACACCTCTCTTGTTCGGACTTTAGTTTTTTCTTCAGGGTTTCAACCCTTTGATTTAAATGTGATTCCTCCAGGGATTTTGTTTTTAGCTCTCGGGCTTTGCTGGCTAAATCCTCCTGTAAAATCAGAGCTTCTTGGGCTATTTCGCAAGCCAACTGATTTAGACAACACCAAAAACCTGTGGTAGAAATAATTTATTATTTATCAACCTTTAATAATAACCACTGCGGCACACTCACAGCTCTGCTTACGCTTCATCGCAGTTCATGTTTTTTTGTAATAACGGTCAATGAATATTTTACGGTGTCTCTCAAGAAACTGTCAAAAACTGAAGCTAATTGAAGTACTCTTGTTTTTCAAGAATTACCTCAAATTCTATGTTCATTAAATTATGATGAGCACCGGAATATTAACTCGCCAGATGCTCAGCAAATATTTTTCACAACGTTTCAGTCCTTTCGCAATTTCGCAAAGTATCGCGCACAACGAAACTCTTTGTTAAAACCTACGTGAAAAATCGAAACGAGGGTCAAAATGGAAATTGATCGGCACACCAAGGACATAACACAAATTACTTTCGCTTCCTGTTGAAACGGTTTGACCTCAATTAGCATGTCTACTTTGGATAAATATGAACCGATTTCAAGGCACAAATGCAATTTTTTTTGCAGATCTTACAATCACGTAACATTCCATTGTTAAATGAGCTTACCTTATGTAAGATCACCAAACAGTAGTGCAAACAGTTTTTATTCACTGTTCACTGGCATATAAATGAAACGTCTGGTGTGATTATTTTCAATTTTAAAACACCGCCTACATCAGAAGGATTTTAAGTCCGGACAAGACTAGGCACTGCTTTCACTAAAGTGTCAATTCTGATCATAGGAAAAATGCAAAAGCTTTTTACTGCTAACGAAATGAGATTGACCAAGGTTTAAAATTTTTTCAACCAAGTCTCATTGACATCATGGCCTTCTTACTTTCACAAACCCAGGTATTTAAAATTATACTTCAAATGCATTCATCAACCTGTTAACAGTGAAGTCTTTTGTCTACAGCAGGAGTGGGCTAAATTTTCACTCGTGGGGATGTTGGATTCGAAAATTTGACAGCAGGCTGGATTAGATGCAGATGGAAGGATTGTTTGTGCAATTGCAAACTAATATGAGATGTAAAAAGTGAATAACTCTATTAATATAATTTGGACAAGTTCACCAGAGCAGATAAGAAAGCAAGAAGCTCTACAAGCCATAGTTTGCCCGTGTCTGGTTAACATATTGAGTACTGCATATTGAGTAATAAGACATAACTTATAATTACACCTTGGTAATGGAATCCTACCGCTGTAAGATAGGTTTTGGTCTAAAGCAGGTGACAAACATGCGGCACGCAAAAGAATTTCGTGCGGCCCGCGAAGCATTCAGGCGAGACCAGCAGTCTTGAACTTTCTTTGACCCGCTTATAATCTTTGTGATTGGTGAAAATTTTTTCGTTTTTAACAGGTTTCACAGTATGACTCAAAGTTGTGCGGCCCGTTTGCTCAACGGTAACTGACAAAGTGGCCTGCAATAGCAAATAGGTTCGTCACCTGTGGTCTAAAGGCATTGCCATCATTACCAACCCCACTGCCTAAACTTAGTTCAAAAGAAAATCAATAGAAGTGATTAGTTTCTATTATGTTAAACCTTCGAACCAGGCCAACTTACACCTGCTACACAATTCACAGCAAATAAAAAAGTTTTGGTTAGTCTTGGCCCAACGACCTCTACGTATGCTAGCAAGTGCATAGGATGTAGATCGTAAAAAAGGTTTTAGTGAGTATTTTCTTTGTATTGAAACAATACAGATTTGCATTATGAAGCTCATACTAAAAAGTGTTTAAGAATAGGACAAATACAAATAACATATGGGCTAGCTGACAATGCAGAACTACCAAACAAAAAAACAGGTCTCCACATTTGACTCGCAAGTTTTGCTACCTGCAACTGCTTAACTCCAAGACAATTTAACAGCTCAGGTTCCAATACCTAAAACCTGTACAGGTCAACTGACTTAAGCAAGATTTTGGTAATACAGCACCTCTATCATATGCTTGTATGAGAAATGAAACATACCTTAGAATATGACAGCAAATGCTGCAACCTTGCAGTTTCACTTTCAGCATTTTTTAAAAAATCATGTGTATCTGAACATTTTTGCAGAGAGTGTCTGTACGTGTGGACAAGATCATGTGTTATGTTGACAAGTGTGACTTGATCAACATGACCTTCACAACAAACTTTGGGATATCCAAAAACTGACAATTCCTGGAAAAAAAAAATTGGATAAACTGAACAGGAAAAACTGCAACTAATTTTTGTTTGAAGTTTGGATAACTCAGTGACTATTCATCCTCAAGAATATCTGCATCAAACAATGCAAATTTTGAAAAAAGCTATTTTACAAGCTTTTTCAATTAAAAACCAAACATCTCATAAAAGAAATTTAAATAATAACAAAACATAGGAAGCCCAACACGTTTACAAAGTTCTGTGATGGGAGAAGTTACTTTGCATCTATAATATCAGTCTTCTGACTAACAATGATTTAACAACTGATGTTAACATTGAAAATATATTTTTCTTATTTTGAAAAACATCATGCTTATAAAATTAAATGCTAAAGTATACAATTTATAAAATTGTAAATTAAATGCTACACGTTACTTGCTAAGTAATTATTTGATGTTTTTGCCACAGAGTAATGAATGGCCATGTCACTTCTAACAAACTTAACAACTATTTATTAAACATTTAGATCACATTTTAGTGACATACTAACCTGATCCAAGAAATGAAGACATTCCAGGAAGTTACCTTGTGAACAAAATGTTGAAATGCGGCTTAACACTTTTTGAGGTTCAGCAGACCTATTGCACAAAGAAAAGAAATAGATGCATAAAACCCAATCAAACATATATAACTGTTCTCATACAAGCTGTACTATATATGTAAAACAGACTTCTCAGCAATGAAATAACATTTTTGTAGAAATTGATTTCACATGTATCACAATGCAGTCACTCAGAAAAATTTAGATTCAGAAATTTTTACTTCAACTATGTCACCCATACTTCAGCATTGATATTCATATGATCTATATTTCAATGACATATCAGAATGGTTAAACAGCTTAGGCAGTCATGACATTGTTTACTGCAAGCAAGTAAATATATAGATGTACATAAAACAAATCAATGTTAAACTGGCAAGGTGTGGAGAACATGAAGCATTTAAATAGTTAATAGTAACATTAATAGGAGCACAGACATTTAATCACACACCATATAATCATTCAACAATTTATCACTGATCATTCGACAATTTATCACATTTAATCACCAGACAGTTAATCACACAGACAACTAAACACCCTGGCATTAGATCCCTTAGACACATTATCACTAGACAGATCAACAGACATTCTTAATTACTCTCCAACTCGTGATCCACATAATCCACAGGTTTTCATGTTTAGGGTTTTAGGCTCAGGGTTTCAGGTTTAGGGTTGTAGGCTTAGGGTTACATACTTTATTCAGTGTTCTTCAGTCACAAATAGACGTTTTTGTAGCGGTGTATAGTCGGAGTTCAAAGAATTTCATAAACCTAACAATGGCTGCAGGTTTCAACAAATGTTTCAGTAGCTGTATATAGGTTTGTAAACTGGTAAATTGGGAAAACATGTCTAAAATCAAAATTATGGAAAACTAAACAACTTTTGCAAAACATATTGTACAATCTTTATGATAGTCAAATATTCCATGTTTGCGCCGATTTTAATCTGTTATCACCATCACTGTTTTGCATGAACATATCAGTTACAAAGGAAGAGGAACCATGGTGCATCTTTTTGGATGTAACATTTCTTGGTACAATCTATCAAACAGACCTATATCACAACCTGTTTTTATCAGGTTTGCGATATAATTATAAGGATATGCTACTGTTGCAAACACTTAGTAGGTGTGTTGTTGAATTGTGTGATGTGCATCATGAAAAGCACCAGTATGTAAGTGACGCAAACAAGTAATAACAGTTTAATCACATACGGTGATATCTATTGTTGCTTGCTGCAACAGTGTAAAGCTTTGCGCACATGCCACTTGGGCTTTCTGATGGCAATGGCAACACTACACTCACCAGAACATTTCTATGTCACAGATCATACAAAGTCTCAAGTTGGCTTAAAACCTTTTCAACAATACCAAAAATTATCATAGGCAATCTTTTGTTTATTGAGACTGTGCAGGAACAACTAGTGTTGTTTATGTCAAAAATGATTTTAGAAAACTATTACTTGCTCAGTATCTTCACACTCTATTAAAATCATAATAAAATTTTAATGTAGAGGTAACAGCATATTCACTGCATTTCTTTTATGTCATGTTTATCATTAAGCTAGATTTATTTCTGTAATTTCACATAGTTCTTCTAAAAGTTTTCATAAGATTTACACCAGTATGAAAGAAAAGCATACCTCTATCAGTAATATTTTTTTTAACAAAAATGTAGAATAAAATTGTTATAAACATATTGTGGAAAGTTTTGTTCCAAAAAAAAGTATAAAAAGGTTATGGCATTGCTATTCGCACCAATACACAAGTCATAAGGTGAATGACAGATATATGTCATTCTGCACCCAGCACAGACATTTGAGCGAATGACCAATATATATACTGTTGACTGTATATGTCAATCCACACCGAAGGTGTTAAGAACATTGTTGATGGCCTCACATATGACCAAGTCAGTCAAAACATTTTAATTATAAAATTAGCTGGAGGAACTTGCTTTATGAAATACATTTCCTTTGAGTAACTAATTATAGGCATTTGCCTGTTGAAAAATGTCAACACCATGTGAGAATTTAATATAANACAAGACGAAAACAAAGCAGTGCAGAAGAGCACAAGGCATTTTAGCTCTTATGTAGAATCCTTTGAAAAAAGAAAATGTAGAGCACTTCAATTTTAATGAACTTAAGCTGTCATACTCTTATTTGAAATTGGTCTGCAAAAACTTTGATTTACATACTGAAAATGTTAATTGACAATGATCAGTTCATGACATGATGTGCAAAAAAAATTGGTATGTGTTTATGACTGAAATTTTGCATGTTTTGTGCAACATTTAATCGTAGTTGATGAAATTCTCACAATTTAACAGATAGAAGCAGTTTTAGCCAACGCTAAGTGTCTCTATCTTTTCATTTATTTCTATTAAAGCTTATAACCTATATTTATTGTCACCCGTGGTCATGAACTCAATTTTAAGACTTGTATTTCCTCATGAAGCCTTTTTACTTTCACTTTAGTATGCTCTGCAATCATGTTATTGATAGTTTCGTTTCTTAGCATGAGCTTCTCCAAGTGCATGCGTTTTTTCGAAACAGTTGAGAAATCCACCTCAATGTATTCGCTTTTGTTTAAACTGCATCATATATATCTGAAGCATATTCAAAAACATGAAAAGTAAAAAAAAAAACTTTTTCAAATAGGCTGATACAAACATACAGAATTAAACATGATCTAAATTTATTAAAATTGCAACCAAATTTGTAAAAATTTATAAAAGTAGGACAGAGAGAAAACAATGTATGAAGTTTCTTCAACAAAAATTTTCAAATGGTATCAAGTTTTTTTAACATGTAGAAAAGAATGAAGATTATAAGAGTTTGATTTTTATGTTAACACCTTGACTGCCAGGGTACAGTACATCTCTACTTTGAAATCAGCCTAAAACCAGCAGTTTTCAGTTACCATCTACATAGCTCCTCCACCGATTATGCTAGAGAGCTGTTCAAACCCTCAAAATATTCGGCAAGTCTTCTAGTCTGCAATGAAAAAATGTTTGGTTTTTTGTGAGTGACATCATAAGTGAGGTAGGTTTTTGGCGATTTTGGATCATCCTACCTGGCCTAGGGCCCAACTGCTAGACCGAAGTATTTCGCTGAAGTTTTCATTGGAAACTAGGCTAGAATCCAAGTCTTTTGAATTTTTGATCAACTTCCTAGCATTTCTGGTTCAAAATTTATTATCTAAAATAAACAAATTAATTTATTGTCTAATTATGCGATTAATCAATTATTTTGTTTACTTTAGATCATAACTTTTGAACCCAAAACCCTAGCAGGTCATTCAAAGTATCAAAAGACTCAGATCCAATAAAGATTTCAACAAAATACTATCATCTAGCAGTTTGAGCCCAAGGCCAAATGAAGTGGCCCAAAGTGGCCTAAAAGTACTCTACTTATGACATCACTTACAAAAAATCCAAAACCCAAAACCAAACAATTTTTTTCATTGCAAACTACAAGAATTGCTGAGTCTTTTGAGCATTTGAACAGCTCCAGAGTAAAGGCTAATCTGCACTGAGGAGCTGCCAGAAGTAGCCGTGCACGATTCTTTGTTTGTTTCGTTGCGTCGAGTAATTCTGCGCTCGTGCACGGCTCGACAACTCTTAGGTGCAAGTTCAACACCAAAAAGTTTTATATTTTCTGAGTAAGTGAGGAGGGTTACTGCCAACACGGCAGTGACAACACTTTCCCTACCAGCCGACATATATATGCATGGTTTGAGTTTGTTTAACTGTTCCCAGCTGACGTAAATATACGTCTTTACTATCCCAAAAGTTTTCAGAAAAGTACATTTACGTTTTTATCCAAATTTCGCAGTGTTATGTAGTCTAAAAATGTGGTCTATGGTCATCAGCTGAGTTTATGTAATATGAGGTTTTGGAATGAGAATCCCAACACTTTGTAGCTCAGAGGCTGTTTAAAAGCATGGTACTTTTGAGTTCGTCCACCTAGGTGAGACCATGTCCACTGGACCAGGACTGTAATTTGGGTGATGGAAGTGCTTTGATATGCTGCCAAATGTAGGAAAACATGTAAGAATGCACTAAGAAACGTTTCTGTATGCATATTTAGGCATGTTGATAAAGTTTTATTGCTTGATGCCAGTGCATAGCAGCTTTTATTGTCTCAAAAAAATGAAACTTTTGTAAAAAAGTGGCTCTGGTAGGCCCAGGCTTGTTGCAGTGGTATGTCGCCCAAAATGTTTTGAAATTGATTTGATATGTTGGCAATTAATTAGTGTAAAAGCAACAAAACGTTTGCTAGGTTTGCTGTTTTAGCCTAAACCTGGAAAATGCTTAGCATTATCTGCTTTCTGCAGACGGCATTTGAATTTCCCACCAAAACTGCTCGGTACCCATGGATATTGCTGCAGGGAAACCACCTGGGATCAAAAGTGTTAACATGATATCAAAAGCTATGCAGTTATACAACAGCTGTCTCCAATGCCATTTTTATAGATGAGCAAGCTTCAAGGAAACTAGTTTCCTTGTGCAAATAAATTATTGCGACTGATTCGGTTGATGTATGGTCGCTGCGGTGGCTTTGTTATTATTGTTAATTTACTTTTTTTACTCTTTGGCGTCCGCCTGCTTTCGGGGATTTTCAGAAAAAAACACCTAAACGCACGTGACTTTGCGTGGGAGTATATCCGCTCCTGTTTGGGTTATGGACCTGGTCAAAGCGTTAAAAGACGCGACAAGTCTTCTAGTCTGCACTCGAAAAAATATTTTTTCCTTGGGTGTGCGGGTTGTTTGTGAGTGACGTCATAAGTGGAGGACTTTTAGGCCACCTTGGCCCACTTTGCCTGGCCCTGGGCGCTAACCGTTAGGTGGTAGTATTTTGCTAAAGTTTTTACTGGAAACTAGGCTACAATACGAGTCTTTTGATACTTTGGATGACCTGATGGGATTTCGGGTTCAAAAATTATGATGTAAGTTAGTAAAAATATTTGACTAATTAGCTAATTAGATAATTAATAAATTTGTTTATTTTAGATCATAACTTTTGAACCAGAAATCCTAGAAAGTCGATCAAAGGCTCAAAAGACTCGACTCGAGTCTAGTTTCCTATAAAAACTTCAGCGAAACACTTTGGCCTAGCGGTTAGGCCCTAGGCCAGGCAACATGACCCAAAACAACTCCAAAACTACTTCAGGTATGACGTCAGTCACAAAAAATCCGTACCCCCCAACCAAAAAAATTTTTTCGAGTGCAATCTACTAGACTGGCCGATTCGTTTGAGCCCTTGAACAGCTCTCTAGTGCAATCGGCGGAGGAGCTAGGGCGTTGGTAAGGCGACTGAAAACTGCTGTTTTTTAGGCCGAAATCGAAGTACAAATATATCGTAGACCGGTTCTGAAAGTGTTAATCTCTTAATTTTTTGAAGGCATGATCTTGTTCGTTAGCATTTGGCAGTTGTGATTTTATATGACATTTTATTTTTTACATTTTGGGAAGAATTTGATGGATAGGACACCACTTCAGAAAAAATTAAAAACTTACTAACAACGCTCATAAAATACAAATTTTGTCCGTTTATTATACATGGAATTAGTATGATCAAACTTCTGAAAACTGTTTCATCTTCAACATATTATCAGAAACGTGTATCATTTCAAACAAATTAATAAAAGTTTGAGGATAGAAATTATTATTGCAGCTTGCTCTAACGCTTATATTAATTATGAGTCAAAATCCCCTTAGCTACTTAAAATAATAAAAAGCATATCAAATAGGTAAATAAGCAAAGGTTTTCTGAAACCAAAAAAATCTTCTACTCTGTAGCTTTCAAATAAAACAAGAATCAACTTCATACCAGTTGACCTTTTCGAGTTATAAGCAATTGAAATATGGTCATACATGAGTGCACACAAAAATTATGTCTAATTTGACCTTGATTTACGTAAGTTCAAAGGTCACAAGAAAAGTGCCAATGATTGATTTTTAATCAACACACCTTCTAACACATTCTCACAAATTTCCAGCTAAAAATAGTCACAGATAAAGAAGATACAAGGGTTTTTATGTCAGAGCACAAAATATACGCAAAAATTAAATGGGAACACTGCAAATTTCAACCAGCCATAACTTTGCGAATACTGGTCCGATTAAAAATATTCAAAATGTTTTGAAATCAGAATGATGAGATCTCTCTGCTTATGAAATTTCATTGATTTTGCTCACGATCAGATATATAGCTCTTGATCACCTGACACGGAATGACCCTGCTGCCATTCATCATGTATCTACGGCAGTGCATCCACCTGTGACGTAACAGTAATGCACGACGGGAGTCAGTGCAGTAGGCTTGGTAGAAACGAAGTAAACTTATAAGATAAACCCTAAACCTAACCTTAACTGTAGCCCTAACCTAACCTTAACCTAATGCTAACCTAACCCTAAGCTCAGACTTACCTAACCCTAACCCCAATGCTAGGCTAACCTGTCCTAACCTAATGCTAAGCTAACCTTAACCTTAGCCTAATCTAATGTTAACACTAACCCATAAACGTAAAATGTAACCCTGAAAAAAATTAAACAAAAAAAATAAAGTTGGCAATGTGAGAGTTGAACCGAAAACCATTGGCATAGCAGCCGTGATGCTTCACCATTACACCACGAAACCCACGCCGTTTAAATGACAAACTGGCCCTTTCATTTGAATTGCGTCAGGCCAGGCGTATCTGTAGTCACTTCCTAAAATAATTTGAGACATGCAACCCCTATTACCAAAACAAAATTCACCAAGGTGAGAGCTGAACTGAAAACCATTGGCACAGCAGCTAAACTAAACGAATGGCTGCTATGCAATGCTACCACGTCAGTGCCGCTTCATAGACAAACTCAGCGCTTTATACAAACCGCACCATGCTAGGCATATTCGTAACCACCATCTAGAATCTAAAAGTTAACTATCAGAAACACATAGCAACCAGTTACCATGTGTCTTGATCTGATGACGAGTGACTTAATTATGGGTGACAAAAATGCATTATCCATGATACTCACTCACTGCAAAAAACAATTGGAACATCTTTTTCTTGGAATGTTTTCACAGTTATCAGTATTTGATTTCAATCTACTAGCAAATTCCAGCAAAACCCATCAGGAAAATTAAGCCTACAGTACATTGGTCACAACAGCATATCGCTGCAGCATGGGCAGCTGAATATGAATACAAAAACAAAAGACTGACGGCACACCACAAGACACAGTCGAGTAACTCAATGCCTGATTTAAACTAAATTAACTGAACTTACCTTACGCTGGAAACAACCTCCATCTTTCTTAGAAGAAATTACAAAAACCATGAAAATGCGCTGACAGAACTTGTTTTGAGGCCGTCCTTAATTCATGAACAGTTCAACCGTGTTCACCTATGCGCTGAACACCAACCATGAACCCAGTTTACCGATTCGTGTGAACTGCAGGACATTTAATTTTAGCACAAAAATTTCAAAACATATATTAATCAATACAACCAGCGGACGTGCTGTGGACAGAAAGTAGAGATGAGCGGACTGTTAAAATTTTCAGTCCCAGTCCAATCCTAATTCGAAAAAAATTGTATCCGATCCAGTTCTAATTTGCAAAATTTTTGAAAATCCTCAGTCCGATCCAGTCCTGATCCGCCCGTGTAAAACGATGTATTTTTAATCATAGTTTATTGCAGACTCGTGGTCCGGTGGGTGGTTCATACAGACGCGATTATAGACACAAAACAACGAAAAATGGTTAGCCACACAGCAGTCCATTACAGAATCTGTTTGGCACATGATCAACATGGAGAAGAGCAAAACACTTTATCATCACCACAACTGTATTGTCATTCACAAGAGCATAAAAATGGTTAGTCACAGGCTTACAGTAGCGCATTACAGAATTGGTGTTCGCACATGACCAACATTGAGAGGAGCAAAACACTTTAACAGCATTTCTTACTTTTTGTATGCTTGGATTGTATACATTGCGCATTCATTTTGCATACATTGCGCATTCATACACAGAAGCAATACTTATAAGATACGAAAACCAAAACAATCACCAACAACTACTACATTTGGTCTCCATCATACAAGAGCGTTGAATAATTGAGGAAAAATGAAGAATTGCAAAAAGCATCAGACATTTGAAGCAAACAAACAAAAAAGGTGGATGAAGATGCGCATCATATAAAAAAATCGATACAAATTGTTTCTGAGCAGGGCATCAAAGGTCCTGACACAATGGCTAACCTGGTGTGGGCAAACACATTTCTGGGTAAGTACGTTAATGCATATTTGGGTAGGCACTGTTATACACAGCACGTAAGCACTTATATTGGTCTTTGTATATTTGCTCTACAATTGGCAAGCATGCATTGGCATGCAATAGGCACGAAATAGAGTGCTTTTACTGCAGGAGAACACTGATCAAAAGTGCCTCTGTGATTGTTTGCTGCACAGAAGTGATTTCACTTGTCTCTGAATATCATCATCATCCTTCAGTTATGCATTTATCCGCACAACAAAGCAGGTATTGGGAACCTATAGCTCGCGAGCCAGATGTGGCTCTTTTGATGACGGCATCTGGCTCGCTTGATATTTTCTTAACACGATTGTTATGGATGAAACTTTTTTTGTGATTTTCCTACAAAGCCATCAGCAACACCATGCAGCACCAGAAGTAGCATCAACAGTAAGAAGCATGTTATTACAGAGAAAATTCAGATATTTACCATTGTCAAAAATGGTTGGTTTTGCTTAACCCTTTCAGTCCCGCGAAAACCACGTTTCATCCAGAGCTTTGCAATCCTATAACCCGCCGGGCGATTGAGCTAGAGAGCTGTTCAAGCCCTCTACAGATTCAGCAAGTCTTGTAGTCGAAATCGAAAAAAAATTTTTTTCGTTTTCGGTGGGGGTTTTCGGGGGGAACGTGTTGAGTTCGCCTTGCATCCTCAACATGAAACGCCTCGTGACTCTACAAACATAAATAAAGAAAGAATTCAAAAGCAAGTTTAGAAAGTAATCCGGTAGTTTATCCATAATCTCATCGAATGACAAAGATAAAGAAGAAACATTCGAAGATTAAAAGTCGCATCAGCGAAGGAAGTGAATTCCAGGAGTACGAAGTTGGAACAATGTAACAATCCAGGACACTTGTTTTATAACGACATTATATTGTGTACTTATACTCCACATGTATTGTAAGTCACACCCAGGAAGAGAATAACCCGCAGTATTATAGAAATCATTTGTAATAATATCCCATACGAAGTTTTCGACAATGTTCCCGATCTAAACTGTTAAAACTTATAAACATTGATGCACGACTCCTATTCGGATTTGCTGTAAGAGCGCAGAACGTACGTGATCACTAGTGTCGCTATTGCACCGTGTACGACTCGAGGGGTAGTCACCTGATCTATGTATGATACATCGTGTTGACCTCAGAAACGGAATTGCCACACTTGAATCAGTCTTCCTCTGGGCACTTTCGGAGTAGCATCTAACCTACAGGTAGTCTGATAGGTTAGATCAACACTAAATAGAAACAGTTGACGAACGAGTGGGGTCTGGCAAATTCGTGAATCAGGATACGCTTGTAGCCAACAAACATCTCAGAACGATTTGGCCCTGGACAAACCCAGGTTATAACCAATTTTCAGGCAGACTGTTTCAGGCCATCCTAATAGCGAAGCTTACTCTCTTCCTCCATGAAAAGAATTGAATACGTGTTTAACACCTGTTGTTAACCCATGTTGTTCGCAGCAACTTATGTTATGTGCGTTAACCTATGATTACTGGTATAAACCCCTGTTATGATGAATATCGCAGTGCTTAAAGTTACAAGAATAAAACCATGAGTGAATACAATCAAATTGTGATAAACTGAGCGGGTCGAACGAAACAGGCGGGTCAAAGTTTCTTAATCGTTGAACCCTTTCAGTGAAACCTTTCAGTCCCGCGCACACCACTTTTCTTGCAGAGCTTTGCAATCCTATAACTCGCCAGGCGATTGAGCTAGAGAGCTGTTCAAACCCTCCGCAGATTCAGCAAGTCGTATAGTCAAAATCGAATAAAAAATTTTCGTTTTGGGTTTGAATTTTTCTGGGGGGAACGACACAAGTAGAAGTGTTTTTGTGTTATTTTGGCCATCTTTGCCTGGCCCTGGGCGCCGTGCCCAATGGGCCATTTTTTGGACTCAAAGATTAGTTGAAAACTAGGTCAAAATCCGCGTCTACAGAGCCTTTGATTGACTTTCTAGCATACCGGGAGCGAAAATGATGGCTCAAAAAACAAAAATTGACCAAAATTGTGCTCCCTCAAAAGTCACTCTTGGGGGCATTTCACCGCAGGCAATTACTCGCCGTCAGATTGAGCTAGAGAACTGTAGCTGTTCAAACTCTTTAAAGACTCGTGAAGGTATGTAGTTTGCAATTAAAAAAAGTTTCAGTTTAGGATGTGTGGGTTTTTTTAAGGCTTATATAATGATAGGATGTTTATGTTATTTTTTGCTGACTTTAGCATTTTTGCCCGACCTCCCTTTAAGACCCGCAGGAGCCATTTAAATGGCATTCAATTTTTTTTAGTTTAGCTGTTTTTGGTTACTATTCGGGACTTTGAAGGGTCCGAGCAGGTTTCTAGCATTCCTGATTCCAAGATTAGGGCCAGAAAAACGTAAAATTAATTTGGGAAATCCCCCAAAAGTACTGAGAAATGCCCCTTACCAATAAGCTGTTTTTTGGCCTAACTTTTGAACCAGAAACGCTAGAAACTCAATCAAGGGCTCTAAAAACGTGTATTCTACTCTAGAATCCAAAAATACTGCAAGCCAAGATATTGGCGCGTGGGATCGGATGATGACGTAATATAATTAATAAAAAAACATGCCCCTGTCATGATCCCATTGGCCCAAAGTCCCCCAACCAAACTAAAAATTTTTTTTTAATTATAAACTACACAACGCCACTAGTCATTAAGGGGTTTGAACAACTTTCTAGCTCAATCTGCTGCCGAGTTATGGCTGGCCAAAATTTGCTCTGAAAGGGCAAATTATTCCTTTTCTGAAAAGTTTTGAATTAGGCCAAAAACTGGGTTTTTGACCCATAATTTTGGCTACAGGTATGCTAGAAAGTCAATCCAGGGCTCTATAGATGCTGTTTTTTATCTAGTTTTAAATAAACTTTGAGCCAAAAGAGTGGATCAATGGGTTGGGGCCCAGGGCCGGCCAAGGTAGCCAAAATTTCCAAAACATGCCCTCTTCGTGACGCCACCTCCAGAAACCCCCCACCTAAAACGAAAAACGTTTTTTTTTCGATTTTGACTTCAAGGCTTGCTGAATCCGTGGAAGGTTTTGGATAGCTCTCTAGCTCAATCGTCTGGCGACTTATAGGATTGCAAAGATCTGCAAGATTTGGGGCTTTCGCGGGACTGCAAGGGTTAAACACAAAACTTAGCCTAAATAAATTATGTATGGTTTTTAGTGTATTTTGCATATTTTCATGGAAACGTTTTTCAGTTTTTCAGATAATACGAAAAAGTACACATGTGCATTGAATGTAGGCTACTGATAAAGAAACTTACTTTCAAATAGGAATGAAAAAAATTTATTATATTGGAGATTCTGTATCAATAAGATTTCAGGGTTGAGGACGTGCATAGTGATACGTGACACTGATGTGATATAAAAATAGTTTGGTAAATTGATTCGCCTGCTTGTCACCGTTGTGAGGACTGGTTACTTGAATACAGATAGGTGCAAATTTTAATCATTGCAAAAAGATGAAAGCAGAGCTCAGTTTATTGATTCTTCGAAAGCTATTACAGTAACACGAGAGCTTTGAATTGATGATGTTTCGAGGGTTAGTTTTTACAACTGGTGCCGGCCCCTTAATGCGCATTGCCCACCTTTGAAGCTTAAAGTATTCAACACTTAGGCTGCACATTCAAAAGCTGGAATGGAAAACGGTTGTTGGCCAATTTTTTCTCGAATATCTAAATAATCATTCTTTTTGCGCAGGCTACATAAACTACGTTCTACACAAAACTGCCACAAGGACTAAGGTTGCGTAATTTTACGTGAAAGCAATTTGCTATTAAAAATTTGCTGATCCATTCCTTGCTTACACCCATCGTGGAAAGTACTTACTGGAACTGAACCACGCGGAAACATAGACCTCAGCTACAACACATGAGACATAGATCAACATAACATTTTTTGAAAATCTAAACTGATGTACGAAAATTACGTGGGAGGCTTTGATTGCCCGATTTGCCCCCACCCTGGTTGCGGGCCTATTTCAATTTACACGTGCATTAAACTTTATGAAAAATAGTTTTGATTTTTTGCTTGACCATTAGACTCCAACGCAAAGCCTGCATTGCTGAAGGCGATTGCTAGCCTACAGCAATCGACTCACAAAGCTAAATGCATTCTTTGGCGTTTCTGCAGTCTATGTTTCACTTATATGTGCATACATGGGCGCAATTTTGTTGCAAAGTGTTGGTGGGACAGCTTGGTGTGAAACCAATATATTTTTCCGGTCGATGCAGAAGTGAAGTTTTGTAAATAAAGATAACCAATCTTGTTTTTTAGAGGTGTTTTGAAAGCAACGCTAATCACGCTTTGCTTATCCTTTTTACACCAAATTTTAAAAGGTTTAACGTCAAATTTTAATAGATGAAATTAATGTCAGAAGTTCCATTCTAAGAGTTATATTTGCATAATGACACAAAAATATATTTGAGTTTAAACAGAAATCAAACTGCACAACGGTGAATTGGCAAAAAATACCAAGTTAACCNGCATTAACACGAAAAGAATGTCCAGCTAAACTATGTGATACGCATTTGTAAAGCAAATGTTTCGCACTTGGATGTAAACANTGATGNNTTGTGGGTTTGGTTAAACTCAGGCAAATCAAATGACTTGCGAACCCATGCATTCAGCACAGGCACAAAGTCGCAAAGTGATGGAGTCACGGATTAAACATCTTATGGATTGGTTGGTCACCATTGTCGTGACATTACAAGAAATGAGGCTAAATGTATAGCCCAGCCAGCCTGGTCCAATTGCTTTTGAACCAGCGGACTATTTTCCAAAAACGTAACAACTTACCGGCCACGTCGAAATGATGATGTAAAAAACAACAGGGTATCACGGGTTTCTAGGCCATTTAGAACCTAGATAGCCGCATTTAGTTACATCCGTAAATTCGCTGCATGGGTTCGTTCTTAGATGTAACAAGGACGATATTCACGAGTTGAATCTCCCCTGATCTCCCTAAAGTTTCTGAATGCCTAGCTAAGAATTCTCAATAAAGCCGACTAACAGAATGTTCTTTTATTTCATGAGATATGCACGCTATAAAGTGTCAAGAACTTACCATTTCATGTGGAGCATGAAACAATCCGAACTTTCTCGAAACAGAGTCACAGACACAAGTATTTCAATTGGTAACCAATCTTACAGTCCTTAAGTTTTTCTTCAACTAACTATTCAACTCTGAACCTGTTCGTTAGGTTTGCAACATCCGAAAAGGAAGTGCCGTGCCTGGTGAACACGTTATGTACACTGTTAGTCGTGTCATGGGTTTCTTAGAACCTAAGGAGGGTTGTTAGGTTTAATTTCCGCAAATGTTGTCACGTAGTTAGTTTTGTGATGATAGCAATTTCCCAACTCAAAATGCTATTCAAAGTTAGTCGAATGGCAATTCCATTTAAGCCAGAATGGCCATAATTCGAAACATGTTTCTGAGTGTCTATCAAACATTGTTTTTGATGTCTCCAAATTTGTTACACAGGGTGGTAGAGATACTCTCGGACCAGTGCCAATTTGTCACACAAGACAACAAAGATTGTCTTTGACAAAGCCAAATAGTGTGGCAGAGGTCAATTTGGACAAGCAAAATTATGGTTCTGAGCGGCAGAACTTTATGCGGACAAAGCCACTAGTGTTGACCAAAAGACAAGTCATTGACATTGCTTTTAGTCTGAGGACTCAATATGTTGACGAAGCAGTTGTGTAACCCACAGTACTTGTAACAGCACTCGCAGCATTCCTTCCGAGCCTCAGAATACTATGAGGCAGAGCCTCAAATTTACTTCAGTGGCTAAACCACTTTCATGGCGTAGACCAAGGAAGGAGTTCTCAATTCAGAGTCGAAGAGTGAACTGCCCTGGTTTGCCAAAATCGACCTTTTTATACCCAGATCTTTAGGAAAATCCCTAAGTAGTCATTTCTTGGCTAATTAATCTTTTATTGAATAATTAGTCATTTCATCATGTTATTGACAGTTCTTTGCTTCATGATTTTTAATGACATCATTTTTGGCTGATTTCCAGTACTTTTCCATGACATCATTTTTTCATGGCCTCTTCAGCTTTGGCCATAACATCATTTATCTTATGTTCGTCGGTTTTTCATATCAATCATTTGTTAACATAATCCATTCACAGTCCGTTCTTGGGATTTTTTTATAACGTCATTGTTTGAATGTTTCTCATCTTTTGTCGGACTGTTCAAAGCAATGCTTATGTGTCACGTTTTTCATGCTTGACTGATCACAGCCTTTGGACTGGGAGTCAGCAGCTCTAGTTCCTGCAGCTGGGTGCTTGGACTTTGTTTCTTTTTATCAGATCAACGTTTAACATGTACAGACCATTATTATGTGTCTGCTACAAGGGTTCGCAAGATCTAAAACTAAAAAAAATAAGATAAGAGAGTGCGTCATGAATTCATTACACAATAGCAAACAGCAATTTATAAATCTCTATCATTGGGATGCCTGTGATCGAGACTTTTCTGGCACTATCGTTCGTTTATCAATATTAGTGTTAGTGGTAGCAAGTCGGAGACTATCGTCCAGTGTTCCGCCTGCCATTCCATTTCTGTGTTTACATTTTACGTGCTCTATCGTAGAAAATGTATTGTCACACGTATATATTTCCAAACATATTTTTCTTGAGAAATCTTTCAGTTTGGGAAATCTATCTTTGCTGACTATATTCCAAAGGCTCTGTACGGTCTAGGTTAACGTCGTTAGTATTGCACATTTTCGTTGCGCTTACTCTAATTAGAATTACCTGTTGCAACACATATACAAAACATTACCAACAAAGCTCGCAGGCCTTAGAAATTCGGTCCGCGGACTACATGGAGCCCACGGGCCTGTAGCTGGACCACCCTGGTATAGCTTATTTTTTATTTCTACACAAGCCCTACGTTTTGAGTTATTGGCCAATATGTAACTGAATCAATACTTCTGCAACGTTTTGATTTGAATCCTGTTTTCTAATGGTTGAAGACAGTCTTTTGCAAAACTGCCAATCCTAAATTAAAACTGTGTTTCCACAGTAGTTCTGCTTTTTGTTTTTGGCAAACAATTCGCAGAGATTTGCCTGCAAATGCAACTTTCCAACATGATAAATTTGCTATGCACTGAGGATGATAACAGTAGTTATCGAAACGTTTGCAAGATGTCAGTTGTATCGTTTGCTTTGGCCGTGATATTTATTATAATGATAAAATTGCATCTTTAAATTTACCTGACAACCAATGTTACAGCAAAGCCAGTTACATTTCTGCACGAAACAAATCATGGCTGTACCATGGTTTCTCACACGTGCAGCTGTCAAGCTCTTATTGTTTTAAGAAAATGACCTTTCTTACCGTATACAACCAATGATTACTACAAAAATAACTGATACCACACAGGGTAAAATGTCAGACAGAAGCAGCTAACAACTTTCGTGGCCTCTAGAAACTTGCAAAATGCTAAATATCATTTTATCGAAACGGAAACTTATAAAAATATCAGAATCAGTGACATCACATCAAACTCTGATCATTAGCTTGGTTTCGCTATGCATCTAACATGAAACGTGACAAATGTCAGTTTTATTTTTGCAAAGTCTCCAATTACAAAACCTAACGAGAAATGGTAATGGTAATGGTTTATTGTTTCATATGACTCAGCCAA
>JGI24021J15306_10000569_pt1 | contig 29383 bp, 21 predicted proteins | sample Ectturendosymbi1_FD_15306 | JGI IMG/M metagenome (IMG submission 15306) | reverse complement strand
CCCACTCTCGCCCCGTACCCGCAGGCTTCTGACCCGCAAGCCCCCGCAATCTTTCCTTCCCAAATCTGCATCTGTCACGGAAACCACTGAAAACTCATGCAACGTGTTTCATCACTCGTGGCAATTTATTCAGTGGTTTATTTCAAAACCATTTATTCAGTGGTTTATTGTACCCGCAACCCGCGCGGTTAACCCGCCCGCGCAGGACTCTAATGCATATAGCCTACACACTACATGCAGAAACGAAGTAAAAGCAAGCCCTGCAGCACATCGTGCATCATGTTACTAAGCCAAGAATTCATTTGAGGGAAAGTGTAAAAAGACTTGCATACAGAGCGAATCATAAACTTTGTTTAAATTAAGCCAAGCAAATCATTTACATAAATCGGATATCTATTCCACAACTACATAAAAAATTTGACTACATTTTTGCCAACAAACCGCAGAGGAGGTAAATCCAGGTCAGTGGATCGTTTCAAAGTTTCAATATTTGCCAGGCTTGCTCAGTCTCAAACATTTTGATCAAAATCCACTGATACAGGATGACCCATTCATATTTTGAATTGTATCCAATTAAAAATGTGAATAGATCTTGTGCATGTTTCTTTATTTCTTCGTAATTGCCCGTTTAACGTTGAGGGATGTATGAACTCCAGTGGCAAACCAAACGCAGAAAGAGTCATCAAAGCAATATATTCGGCCGTTGAAACGCTTCAACAGAAAACATGTTGTGGAGTATCTTGACATTTTAGTTAACATAGATGAACAGCACTTACCTTAAAAGTGGTTGATGGCAATGTAACATCCAGCATAGGCAACTGAGCTCATATTTCCAGAATCCAAAAAATAACTTTTTGGTAAGCAAATTTAGTAAGCCTTCCCACAAGATTTGAAACTGCTACAATGTGCTTTGAACAAGTTCAAATTATATGGCAAATTTTTAATATTAAGCATTGTTTTTCTATTTTCCAATATCAGTGATTTCTTATCCTCCGCGTGAAAAATAGTGTTTATGTTGACTATCAGTGCAAAGATCAAGCAAGAATTTTTAATTTTTCTGTTGCCATATAACGGTTAACGGTTTTACTTTTTAACAAAGTATACGTATATGGTGGCAGGAACGTTGTTTTGACGGGAAATCAGTGGAATTGCGACTGCGTTATCAAATGGCTGAAAGATGACTACAGTGCTCAAATTTCTGGTGGAGTTTGTTCAACGCCAGTAAATGAATCATCAAACACTTTGGGTTCAGGTGGAACTTGGGTACCAGATCCTGCGTGCGATTTTACTACCACTACTGCGGCTACAACCACAAGTAACTTACAGTTTTTGTTTGTACATCACCGCTTTGCAAAAGCTGCAACCACGTTTTAATTTTCGAATGTATCTTCGTAAATCAAATGTCTGAATCATGGCCATAGCTATCATGGTCATACTATTTTCTGGTCTCATCTGCATAAATTTTAGGTGATCTTTAGGAAAAGCACGGCTCAAAAATGTCCTCGATTCACAGAAAAAACAATTGCAAAAAGGAAACAATCTGCCTTCAACAAAAGTCGGATTTGAAAACTGTTTTTTATGGTCAGTTCCCCTTTATCGTTTTCCATTAGCTAGTCTTTATATCCATTCTAAAGCTAAAAACATTTTGGAAATCATATGCATCTCAGCATAACTCATGCCACTCACCATTGCAATTTATTCATTAAAAGACGAATACTGTAGTGAAGTACTCGGCAGAGGATTACAGTAAAACAACGTCGGCGACAGGGCTTGGTATACAGACCTCGCGGATAATACGTGAGAGACCCTGGCTTAGGCAGTGTAACATGCACAATGGTAATGTTTCTGGCTTGAAAGCTTTACTGTATATCTTGCTGGGCATCATTTCCCCGTGGTTCCTCGGAATTTCACCCATGGTGTTGGAATGTATATCTCTTTGGCATTTACTGCTATCGTACGCCACAAAGGAAAATCTTTGAACAACTATACAGCCGGAAACGCTTTCTTAACATCCTCATGCAAACGTATTTATGCAAAAAAACATTTTTTACTCGCCAATACGGGCTATTCAAAATGTAGTAGATCAGCGTATACCTTTCCAAAGTGCCGTAAACATCGTACAAACGCCTATGTTGAGAATCAGTGCTGCATAAGGTTCAGTCTCCGAAATACTCAAGGAAACGAAAAACTATAATAAATCGTATTTTTTAAACGGATCGATAACCGCAACAAAGCAAACGGTTTTTGTGCAACCTAAAACTAAAATACATAAAATAATATAAAAGTCGTCAGCGGGGCACCCAGACTTGGCGATAGGAGGAAGCAGTCGGAAAAAGGTGCATCAAAATACATCACAAAATTTGCACTTAAACATTTCGAAACCTGCAATATTTGTAAAACAGGAATACGTAGTCATTAACTGGATTATCTATAACACATTCTTAAAAAACGGAAAAGCTAGAGAAAGGTCATTCACTTTTCCGTAGGCTTTACAAAAAACGTTATAGCTTTTGACAGGGTTGCCAAGCCCGTAGCCAGGTTTTAAGGTTTGTGGGGGGGTAAAAGCATTTTTAGGGGCAACGATTTTGTTTTTGTAATATAATTAAAACAAACTGTATAAAAAGTTTTCTGTGCACAACAAAATTTGAGGGCACAAAAATTTGAGGGTGCACTGCCCCCGAATGCCTTAAAGTGGCTACCGGCCTGAGGGTTGCCTTGACGTTTACCTCTCGTTCCCTCAAACTTGAAACACTGTCATTCGGGAGCGATTTACTGTGAAAAGCAAAAAAGGTAGCTTTTAATGAAACGGATGAAAACTTCATCGGCAATAATTGTTGTTTTGCGGAAGCAATCGTAACGAATTTTTCCCGATCCACAGCTATAGTTGCTGTATACTAAGTATGAAAGTATTCCAGGGTATGTACCGATTTGTTAGCTACGACAAAAAACGCCTTGTGGTGAAGAAATATTTCATAGAATTTGTTTTACATTAAAATAAAAATTCAGCAGTTTTTTCAAAGTATGTGCAATTAACAATCAGGTGTGTGACATTCCAGTGTGACTGAAATGGATTCCTCGAAATCGTTTTTTTCCAAAATGCATGCTGAGTCTGTCCTCACTTTTATGAAAGCATTTCAGTCTGTTCGATTATGGCCGCTTTTAAAGTGGTTGAACACCGAAATATGTTAAACATGCTCAACCACATTAAAAGGTCTGTGTAATAACGATGTAAAACGCACCGTAGGTCATTTGACAACTCGTTGTTCGAAACAACCTCCATCGAAAAAGTTAATGCCTCGAATAGCCTCGCAATGTTTAGGTCAGGTCTGTGTTCCTACTAAGCAAAGTTTCTGCCTTGATCTTCCTTGTAAAGATGTAAACGAATCTGAACTATTGTAAATCTCGTGAAATCTTTCCTGTACTGCCTAACTGGTATGCAACTAAACGACGGAATGCATATATGACAAAACAGAGTTCAAACCGCTGAAAGGTTTTGCAAACCAGGCCTCACATTAATATTTAAAAAATGATACATGGGGTCGGATTTTATTGAAATCTTCACCAAACAACCACAGCAGCCCGCGTTGCTTTTTCAAAATCCCGCTTAAAAATCGATCTCCTATTATTTCTTCGTGGTCTTCACTCGCATTCCTTGATATCCCTGTTTTCTACAGCATTCGTCCCTTCAAACAACATATCCAGTTTCGCCACTGCCAGTTCATGTTGCAAAATGCATGGTTTTGCAGTATTCGTCGTAAAGTGCAACGTTAAGCAAACAATGCGATGAGCTTTCTTATTGTCGACACTGACAGAATCTTACATTGACAGCCACACAACCAATTCCACTTAGCATTTTGTCGCCAAATATGACCGTCACCGTTCGACTGGGTTCAGCTGCTTACTTCGAATGCATAGTAATCGGCTCCTACAATCCATCCGTCGTTTGGTTAAATCCTGTTGGATCCACGATATTTTCAGAAGGTGTTTTCTTCTTTGATGCTGCAGCAGGTGAGTCACAAATCACCCTGCTACCCACTCTTGCATAAAAATCCGTTTTCGCCGAAAATAGTAGTTTTTCTCAACATGCCCAAACTGTCAGGTCTTGCAAAATCGTAGTTGAAACAACTTGTTGTTCTCGTGCTTGCCTTAAAAACAAAGCCTGTCTTACCAGTCTTTAGTGGCCTAGTAGTAATAAAAAATAGAATTTGTCAAAATGTTTTTGTTTCGCATTTTGTAATTTTACATTTCAAAACACTTGTACATGCTTGCTATGGTTCAATGATGCATTAACATTTTCTTTGGCCACTGTATGATAACTTCGTGTAGTAATATGTTTAGGCGCAATTTTTCTGCATGCAAGGGGAAAGTAATATACGGGAATAATACATTGTGTAAGACACCAAAGAGTTTTAATTTTTGTTGGTTTCAAACCACTGGAAGTCCCAAAATAATTGCTGTAGAAAATTTTTTAATTTATTTTTCATGCTATCAAAAACAGTTTTTGTTAAAAATTTTCGAAATTTTTACTGCTGCCAGTAACACCAGTATGGCAATTATTCTCAGTTGCGTTTAAAATTAAACTCCGCAAATTTTTGTTAAGGAAATTGTTTTCAAATTCCAAGCGCTATGAGACACGCGCTCCTGAAATATTTCACAGGATTTGAGCAAACAGAACGAAATGCCCTGACTTTTGTGGGGAATGAATTGAATCTGAAAGTCGACAGCTCACTCCGCCGGAAACTGTCACCGTTCGTCTTTTATTTTGTTAGGTTCACTCAACATATCTTCAGTCACTGCCAACCTAGCAGGCACATATCACTGCAGCGCTGAAAATGCCGCTGGCGAATCGGTCACTATCGAAGTGACACTCATTGTCCTCTACCCTCCAACTATCGTTACATTTCGAGAAGCTGCAGTGTACGTGGTGGGAAATTCACAGTCGCTGCCGTGCGCGGCAAACGCTTTTCCGTACGCAAGCTACGAATGGACTGTCCCAGACGGAACTATAGTTACTCACGACAGGTGATCATGTAGCGACAAACTTATTTGCTCGCGTCTTTTTCCTTGTCTCGAAACAAGAATCAGCCATCTAGGTCTCATGATTAAATCAGCTTGAAATCTGCTGAAACGCTGTTACGTGCTGCAGAATTCCAAATTTACAAGCATTTGTGTTTTAGATCTCAGACTGCATGATTTATTATTGTTGTTATGAAGAGTGATCACATCGATAGCTCTCAACATACCGCCTCAACAATTGCTTTCACAATAGTTTGTATATGTTATAGTCACATTGATTGAACAATGACATAGGCTAGGCGATGATTTTGTTGCGTCTATGGTGATCACTGTTTGAGTGGCTTTAGGGATTTTATTTTCCCTTTAAAACAAGGTTCAATTCATCCACCAAGTGGGCGCTCAACGTCTTCATAACAATAAAAATCTTATATTTTTAGAACTATAAAACCCAATTACTGTTTTTCCCTTTTTTATTTAGAAGCTTGAATGCGTCGAAAGCGGGACTGCATTTTATGTGTGGCAGAAATAAACAAGGCAACCATGTCCATCAGTTGTTCCTTAAACTTTATTCGAGTCAAAATTTGTACCAAAAAAAATTTTGTTGGTTCGTCGATTATAAAGCCGTTGTGAAGAATAAAGAGTAACACTTGCAACACTTTCGCATTACAAAACTGAAAAGTCTGCGTCCTTTTTACATAAATCTAAATATTTTTCCAATGTTAATAAAGAAGATTGAAGGTACACATCTGAAGTTACAAAGAATCTATATTTTCAAGTCTTTGAAAACTTTTGGAGGTAGTTCTACGTCGTTTGCAGTTTCTAGCTTGAAGCAAATTCACTTTTTGATGTTCCATCGCTTTCGCCCTGTACAATCTTTTAAATGATGCTGTGTGATAGCACGTAGTGGAGAAAAAAGAAATGTTAGACTTTAGATTGAATGAGCATGAGCGAAATCATATCGCAGGTCAAAAAGTTATGGCTGAATGCAAATCCATTTGCATTGAATTTCCAAAGCAATTTCGATCATACAGTCATGGTTTGCCAAGACATTCGTTATTACATAAAACAGAAAAAATGTTTATCAGTCTTCAACTGCATCAAGTACATTCGACAGAAAAACGCGCAAGATTAGCACCTTAATTCTGAAAGCTGCGCTGAAATCCACAGTCAGCTGTGGGCAAGACAACCTTGTCATCAGAGTCAAACTCACAGCACAATTCAGCCGGAAACAAACGAAATCAAACAAAGCATCAGTTAACTTGTAGTGAAAAACTCCATCTGAAGTCACTGGTTAAGGGCAATAAGCACCCATCAATAATGATCGTTTCGTATGCTTCATGCAGCACTGGAAGTCTTATTGTCACATCCAGCGGAACTTTGCACATGGCTGGAAGAGTGACAATCGAGACCGGATACTATTCGTGCAACGCAACCAACTTTTTGGGAAGCGACAGCAAAAGCTCTTTCGTTTTCTTTTATAATGATTCTCAGGTAAATTTTACAACGCTTCTTTCTATTATTGTGCAACAACATAAATACGTTGACATGTTTTCGTCAGAATTTCATCTCATAAGCACCGAAAGGACTTAGAAACGAAAGGGGCTATTTGGACAAGCTACACGTACTGACAAAACATTGCGCTACTGAGAGATATTTAGCACCTTGCCCATAAAGATACGTATCTTTGCGAGCTACTACAAAATCTTGCAGAACGTCTGATGGAACATGTAGCAAGTTTTTCTGGAAACCCTCAACACACCTCCCAATATATTTGACTAAAAATTGTAAAGTAATCTCCAAAACTTCTCTAGGTTGATAAAACAGAATTGTTCGTAATATTTTTTCCAGTTTTGAAAACAAGCAGCTTTCCTAAAGAAGAGAGGAAGCGCCCACCTTGCTTTTGTTTGCAGAGGTTCCTGGCCGAACGCTACTGATAAAATTTAGGAAAACAAAAGGCGTTTAAATGCAATGGAAAGCCAAAGCAACAAGTTTTAATGTAAAGAAAAATAGGCTGCTACCCGGTTGGGAAAAACTTCATAAATGAAACTTACCGCTTTTCAAAAAGTAAATATTTGGCCTAAAAAGTAACTGACATTTAACAACCACAGTCAAGTACCAACTTGAATAACGTAAAATTCATACTCACTGCACGAATCAAAAAAGCACGAATCTTTTTTTACCGAGCGTGTAGCTATGAGAACTTTAACACGTTGCTTACAACGAGAAAATTTTGTGGAATACTCTAATACAGTGGTTCTTAACCGGGCGTACACGTACCACTTGGGGGTACGAGGAGCCAAAGCAGGGGGTATGAAGCACCAAAGAATTTGTGACACCATGTGAACTACGTTGGTAACAGTTATTATTTGCCTTCAGACAAGGGGTACGAGAGAATTTTATGAAAGCTCAGGGGGTACGAGTGCGTAGAAAGGTTAAGAACCACTGCTCTAATACCTCAGCAATTACGTCAAACGCATTGGAACATATGAACTGTTGTACCTGTAGAGTTTGCGTGAAAAGGACGCATCAGTTGGAAAACCCTGCAGTCACGGGTATGGTTTCCATTGGAAGACACGGAAACTGGCGCAAGTTTTCAACATCATAGATAGTCTTTCTTCACGGCTCACAAGTTAGAAGACAAAACAGCATTACAAACACGCGTTGAAAATTGTGCTTGACTATCCATTAATCACCTTGTGTGTTTGGGTACCTGTCTATGTTCTATATACACTGCTTCTTAGGGTGCCCTCAACCTTTTGTTTGTCATTAACAATTCGCAACGTAGTTACATTTCAAAATTTCTACGTTATAGAAGAAAAGTGTCGAAGTTTTTTAAAAGGAAATGCTTTCTTTGCGATGGCGTCCACAGCACGAGTTAATACACTCTATTCGGTAGACAAATAATTAATTTTCAAGTGGCCAAAATGATTTGTGGTTTTTGAAAAACTGGAACTATTAACTTTGTAGATAATAAAGCACACATTCTGTAAAATAAGTTGTTTGATCATTGGTTAAATGTTATGGTGAAGGTAGACATTACTTTATAACCTTCAACTTAAAACGTTTTTTGGAAAAATGCTATCTAATTTTAAAGAGGTGTTTGGCAGATTTCTTCCACCACGACGTTGTTTGAAGAAGATGCCCTGAACGTCACCCTCGCCACAGAATTATTCTCAAGCACGGGCGCAAATTTTGCTTGGCGTCTTCCCAACGGTCATCACATTATATATTCCAACATGTTCGAAAACACCCCGGNAAACACCACGGTTGTGGGTTACGTGGCGCCAGGAGGAACGATCTTCTTCGCGGAAGACGGCAGCTTTACGTCACAAGCTTTCGATCAAAGGTTTCAGTTGGACCTAGCCACCGGCTCTCTGCTGATAAGAGCAAGTGTCGCCAACCCAGCCCTGTCATCACTTACTTCGCCTATCTTGGGAGCCTACGCTTCCTTGTCAACAAAAGGGACGTCCCTGCTCGAGGTGGTCAGTAAATACGTGCCGACCACTGCACCCGAAACTACTTCAGCGAACACAGTAGCCGAACCTGGTTCGGCAACCAGTTCCCTGCTTGTGTCCATTCCTGCCACGTTAAGTAATATCACAGTGAGTGCGACTACAACGTCTGCACTCATTGCCAAACCCTTGACAGAAACTGCAATTTACTATGTAGTGCTGGGATCAGGAATGGCAGTGGCATTTTGTTTGTTCATTGCCTGCCTTCTAAAGCGAAGTCGACGAGATTCCGCCAAGAAGGCGTGAAATCAGGTGAACTCATGGATCTGTGTACATAACGTTTATTTTGACGTTGATGCTAGCAGTAGGGTTTGCACATCGCGTCAGCTAAAGTGGAATTGTTAGCGAACTTCGGTTGCATTATCGTAATTTTCTAAGTAGAAGTGAACATGAAAAAACATGAGTTTTATGGCAGGCATTGTATTTTCCGCAAGGATATCTCGGATGAGTGTTTGGCTTGCCAGGAACATAATTCATTCGATTCCTTGTCACGACTGTCACCAACACTATATTGGGGAAAGCAAACGATGTCTTGAGACTAAAACACAAAGAACATACGGCCGATCTTAAACACAGACGCTTTGACAGAAGTGCTTTAACGCGGCATATTTTTGACTTAGGTCATTCCATGGATTGGCAACAGTCGAAGGTATTAGAATTTGAATGTGATTTTCATAAACGCCGTTTTATAGAATCCTATTGTGTTAACACTGATCGATCAAGCATAAACGATAAATCCTCCGACGTGTTCCCAGACTTATACCGCTTCTTGATAAACAAATGATGACGTTTATTGTTTTATGCGTTTTATAGCCAGCCCACTATTTCAATCGTTCCACTGGTGGTTCTCCGTTTCGTCTGTTTCTATCTGCTGTGTGTTAATTTTTTTTCCTCGATATCTGTTCACACTAATTTCCTTAATAAAATTTTCCCAGTCGATTGAATTTTTTTATTTAAACACTAAATTATTTCAAAAAATACTTCAACCGCTTACTCCAGAATGGCTAGATCAGCGGTTACCGAACTTTTTTGAGCGCAATCCAAATCCAAGTTTGGTGAACACCTCGCGACCCAAGCCTCAAACAATGTACAGTATGAAGAAAATATTGATAGGATGATTTTTAAGTCGTTTCTAGTGTGAGCAAACTACTCTTTTCTCAAGTACCTACGCTAAAGATAGGCAAAGACAAGCAGTTGTAACGTTGAAAATACACAACTCCGGTTTGGATCACCTCGGCGCGACCCATTTTGTCCCTTCACCACGCTCGTTTGGGTGTCGACTCATACTTTGGGAATCACTGGGCCAGATCAACTAACCAGCTGCGGTGATAAGTATGTCTTAACTTTAGTGCAGAGCGGTGACGATTATTGATTGCGGCTTAGTTTTCGCAAATACACAAACATTTCACACTTGTAGACCGAGTGGGTCAAAGATATGCAAATTTGTTTAGAGGACATGTCTAACTTTCACAAGTTTACAATATTGTTCTTGATCACATTTGTGAATTATATTTTTAACTCCAAATGGCTAGCTAAATACCTAATCGTTTTTGGGAAGCAAGCTTAGTGCAAGTAGGGTACAAAAATACTGTAGCGTACAAAAATACCGCAGTCACATTTCATAGCGTTTTAATGACATAAAATCCAAACATTTTTCAAACGCGTTGTAGGACTCTCGCCGTTACGTTTTCAGCTGCACACGTCAACCAGACGCTCAAGAATTGGACATCCACGTCTTATATGCGCGCCGGTTTTGCAGGCCTACTTCGGGAGTCGGTGTCTTCGCAGAGCAAAGTCACTGCTCGGTTTCGATTGAAAGTGTGTCGGTGTATATCAGAAGCGTGTAAACATAAAAAATGGGCTCGTTATGACGTCCACGATGACTTCTTGCTCAACTGCGAAAATGACTGCAAAAAGCATCTTGCAGGTCGTGCTACGTATCATCGAGATTTTCACAAGTGCTTTTGCAAGAAAGTTTTACGAGCAAATCGTGGCTTTCATCGAAATTAGAAGCTTCGAACTTTACTAAAAGTAATCTTTTAAAACTGTCAGTTTAATGAAAATATACTTTCTATTTTCCGGATTAAATATGAACATAATTATTCAGAAAAAAGTGTCAGAAAAATGCACGTTTTATGGATGATACTTCAAAAACAAGGGCATTAAACATGTCAATGTAAAGACTGTTGTTCGCCCTCCCCCTATCAAAATTTCTGGCTACGCGCCTGCCCTGATTAAAGGAGTCGGTAACAAATCTTGATTCGAATCAGACACATGAGACTTTTGCCAATGACTCGGACACGAATCGATTTTAGAACATGGTTTCGACTTCCAGATTCACAGAGATGTGACGATTGGAATGAAAGACCAAACTAAAAGCGGACTCGAGTTGTTTTTCTGGATGACTCAAAATTACTGAAGATCATTCATTAATTTTCACACTCGCTGTTAGACTGGAGAAGGGCAGCAGCCCATGGAGGTCTCGAAATACATCATGACTTTCAGCAACCTCTGAGAGTTCTGCTGGCTTCACACCAGGACTGGACAAAGCCAGGTCAAAGATGTAATCACACAAGATGGTACCTGGTCGGCCTCTGGGCCGCTTACTCGTGGGTGTAGTCAATAGGCTCGCTAAGACAATATTTCCCGGGGCATTCTGTTGCTTGGCGAAACCGTCATAGTTAAGACATCTCCATTCATAGAAGAGTCTCGACATTCAAAGGGCTTACGAATTCCACGGCTGCGCACTTTATCGTGAAGTGTCACGTCGTGAACTGTTCATAAAAATTCCATTACTGCCGCTTGTGCACGAGATATCACTCTTTTAAGTCATTAGCCATGATTCATCACCAGGCCCGTAACTAGGGGGGGCTCAGGGGAGTTTCCCTCTCCTGAAAAACTTTTCGCCCCCCTGGAAAAATGTGTTGGATATGGTTTAAAACTATTGGACATTGTTTAAAAAATTTGGGCCCCTAACAGAAAGCTATTCACCCACCTGGTGTCCTAAGCTGGTTACGGGCCTGTTCATCACCGTAGGTGAGGATCGGAACAAAGACCGATTTAAAAACTGACAGTCTTCTGGTGTTTGAACTTTCACAATTTGTGACCGCGGAGAAAGAAAGCTCACGCGACACTGTGCTTTCTTCACCAATCTATGTATTCATATCTTCGTTCTGTTTCCGTCAATCGTGAATACTACCGCAAGGCACTTGAACTTCTCCTCTTGCTCCAGAGCACTGCTGCTTATTTCAGCGCGTACTGGCTTGGGTTTCTGGAAAGATATACACCGCTTATTTTAGTGCTAATTTTCATTATCGCTTGTTCTCAGGCAGCTGAAAACCGATCACGTTCTTGTTGAAAACTCTGTTTAAAAGATGCAATTCAGTTCAATTACCAAAGCGTCCACAAAAAATAAGCGTTGAACCTGAAGACACCCTCGTCAATTCGGCTGATGCTGTCTATCCCAGGGGCGGGGAATCAATTTTGCTAGGGGGACATTTTTGGAAGGCCGCGTTTAGCGGGGGGCCGTACCTTCTAATGGAAATAGAAGAAGGTTTCTGACAAGTTAGCCTCAGCACTAAGTTGGAGGAAATCTTAGATTTGAAGATTTTTTCTGAATGCTTCCGCGGGCCACTGAAAATGCTGCGGTGGGCCACATGTGGCCCGGGAGCCGATAATTTCCCACCCCTGGTCTATCCGGTTCATTCAGACCAGAGCGGTTTTTTTCAACCTTTTTAGTACCGCGACCCATTATAGCAACCCACTACAACCTAACGAGAACGACCCCCATCTAAAACTCGACAAAAACAGATGTATTACGCTGTGTACATAAAAAATCTCCTCGCGACTCCTTCAAAAATGCGGGTCGCGACCCCCAGGTTGAAAATCACTGATATAGACTATAAAGAGGAGTGATACAGTACGTACTCTTGAGGGAGTCCAATACCTTCGGTGAATTATTGTCATTTAACTACACCGACACGGACACGAACGTCTGAGCAGTAATACAATGACTTGACGGCCAGCAACAAGCGGTCGTCAACATCGTACTACCTCCCGCAGCACTCCCCAAAGCTTTTCTCGAGAGACCTCGTCGTAGGCTTTCATGAGGTAGGCAAAACATGTGTAGACATCTTTGGCACACTCCAAACTTAATCAAATATTTGATTGAACATTTGGTCTGCATAGTACTACGGCCATGGCGAAAACCGCACTGGGTATCTCCCAGCTTTCATTCAATTATTTCGCGGCATAGTTTTTCTAGGCCTTAGGCGTACACTTACACTTTTCAATGGAGGCTAAGGAAAGAGATGGCTCAGTGGAATATCTCCAGTCTACCCTCTTGTATGTATAGGATAATTACCACAGTTCGCAATAATTTGGTGCCCTTCCTAAACCACAAGCCACGTAATAACACACACGAGTTAATAAGTGGACTCCTCTGCTAAAAGCTTTGAGTATTTCAGGTTCGATTTCATTGCGTACTGCTGCTTTCCCTTACTTCAATGATTTGACAGCTAAGAAGATTTCGGTCGCAGTGATGTGATTTTTCTTCATTGAAAAGCACTTTCTGTGTCGGATGATGTTAGAGCCACTGGGTTCAGAAGATTTGTTCCCCAACGCAAAATTCATGCATATTTTAGTGCAAAAAGCTTATTATTTTTTGGAAATCACTGTCATCGATGATGACGATATTGTTACCTCATAGGAAAAATCACGACAGCATCGCGAACAAGTTCGCGAGTTGCAGTAAATTTTTTCCAAAATTCTTCTTAAAAATGCAGTAGAATTCGCCAATAACGACTTCTACTATAACGATAGTTCGCATATATTGACGTTTTTCGTCGGTCCCGGCAGAATTCCTACCTTTTACGTGCATTCGAGTTCGGCTATATGGACCCGGCCATACCATCACTTCGCCTATAGCGACGCTTTTTTCGGTTCCCGCAGTATAGTTTGTTCGTTTATAACAGGGGTTCCCAATCTGGGGTACATGTACCCCCAGGGGTACATTTGCCTATCCGAAGGGGTACATTTAAGGTTACCAGAAGATGAGAAAAATATATTTACATAATATTTAATTCCAAATATTTATACATATATTACTGAGTATTACTACCAAAAATTATATGCTTATTGATGAATATGTCTATGAATCATAATGATAATATATTTTGTCATAGGAAATTTTTGGGGTACATTTTCATCTGTCAACATGTTGGAGGGTACATGCTTATTTGTTGAAATGCTGAAGGGGTACATGGTCAGAGAAAGGTTGGGAACCCCTGGTTTATAACGACACTTGCAATTTTTCTTTAAAGTTTGAAGTGTAAGCTCGGCTATATGAAGCCGCGAGACAAATTTTTGTGACCGAGTAGGAACGGAGTTAAGCTAAGCGAGTAATTGTTGAGCGGTGACAGGTGTGACGTGAGAATGGATTTGCATCACTGGCAGCAATGGAAACAAATCGTGGTATGAGTTTTGCTGTACAGTATCAGGGATTATTGCGACTGTAGTCAGTTTGATCGAACGTTGGTGGAGTATCGCGTAAATTGTATGACAACAGAAGCACTATCCTATNACGGAAGAAGTATTACATGATATCGTTGCTTCGCTCAATAGCGATAATGGTATGAAAGTGGCAAAACTTTGCAGAATATTTCGATATTCCAACGACGACGTTGACTACAGTTTCGACGAATACAGACAAAATAATTGCTCACGTTTTCCTATTACAAAAACACGATTCAGCGAGCGGCAATCCCGATCAAAGAACACTTTTGACACTTACCAAGTTTTGATATTGAACTAAAAAGCCATTCTATGAACGATTTATTGTAGTTCGGCTATAACGGTAGTTCGCTGTAACGACACTTCTTCGGTCCCGTAAATGTAAGAGGAAATCTTACAGGCGAAATGTTGACACTTGAAAACAAGTAAAGAAAAACACACGAACTGTGGCTAGTTACAACGACATTACTAAACATTTTTCGAAGCTAAAAGGAGGTCAGCCTTTTAGCTTCGAAAAATGTTTAGTAATGTCGTTGTAACTAGCCAATACCAGGGTTGCGGAGTCGGACGTTTTCAGGTGGAGTGGATTTGGGTGGATTTTTTTTATCCGACTACGAAAGTCTGATTGAATTATTTTTTACATCTCACTTCTAAGTTGGAAATTCCTGTTGGAATTGTACAGATTCTTTGGAAACTTTTGTTGAAACAGAGAATTCTTACTGTGCACCACGATTTCCATTGATTGCTAGTTGCTACAAAATTAGTCAGCTTCAGCTTAAAGACCCAGCATCATAGGAAGAACGCTTTCATTTAAAGAACAGTTCGTGTTGCTTAGTGTGTGCACAGTTACCCGCAATTACAACAGGTTTACGCATCATTGCTTAATCGACATTGCCCAGATGATTCTCTGAGTGATAATGGATAACCATGAAAGAGTATGCGTAATGCATACCCAAGCGAACATCCGTCGCCCAGTTGTATTCGCTTGTGTATGTGCTATTGCAAACCACCAAATGTGTTTCCGGGGAATAGGACTTACAGAAACGCTTGTGATACGAATTTTTCATGCGGTTACTTTAGTAGGATGATGTTTGGCCGAGCGTGGCTGATATACGAGCAAATGCGGTAGTTATGTTTTAGTGAGAAAAATACGGTCAGTGCGATAGATGGTTCTGCACGGTTGATCACTTTGAAGTTTTAGTGTGACGTTGGGAAGTTATCGCCGAGTGTGACAGACCAACACAGTTTAGTGTTTATACATTACACAGCTTGCATGTCCTTCTTCTTCTTTCGTTTGAGCGAGTTCTTTTATCCACTGCTTGGCCGCGCTAGATTTCGGGGCAGGTGTTGAGCAGCCATTCGGTTGTCTCATCGTCCAGAACCGTCAGGACGTGCAGTCCATAAGAAGGTCAACGGATTGGACACTGGAGGACGACATGGTCGACGGTTTGTTCTTCTGCGCCACACTCACAGGCCGCAGAGGAGGCCATACCGCATTTGTACAAGCAGGAGCGGAAACGTCCGACACCGGTGCGAAGGCGGTCAAGTCGGACCCAGGCTCTTCTTGGGAGAGTCATTCCGGGTGTGTGTGTACCGGTATCTGGAATTAAAGTGCAGACTCTTGTGGGGTTGTCCGCTCACTCCGCGTTCCATTGATGATCCGCCCACTGCGCCGCACGTATGTTGTTGTCAGAGAAGCTGATGAGTTGCTGTACGGCGGGTACAAATGGGTGTCTCGATTTGAGGCGCCGTGCATCTGCACTCGTTGGACGGGTGAGCGCTGAGTGGAGCAGATGTCCAGGCTCCATGGCACGGCGTCCTAGAGATGTCCTGAAACAATGTGACACTGTAGCTAACTTAGCAAAACTTAAAATAGATTTATTAATTTAGGGTTTTTAATTTATTTATTAATTTATTTATTAATTATTATTTATAAATTTATTAATTTATTAATTTATGCAATTGCAAAAAGTGACAGAGTGTCAAATAGAACCGATTAGTGAAAGTTTGAAACCTCAGTAGTTTAACACCGAGATTTGAAGCTCGAGCAGTTTTATTGGGTTCACGCCATTTGGTTTATTAACTACAAATTTACTGTGAGCAAAGATTTTTTATTTTTTGAACGTTTTGAAATAGACGCCTAATATTGTATTTGTTTAAGTTTTTACAGATTTACACAAATGATAATTTTTGAAGTAAAACTATTTTTTACTCTTTTTGTAAAATGTGGTGCACCCATAACATGGCGTCGAAACATAAATCTTCAGCATATGAATATTTTACATTAACCAGTGATTTTGAAATATTAAGTATGCCAATACATTACAAGCGAAGATAGTGAAGAAAGAATGTGTTATGAAAGAATTAGTGCTTCCGTTGGTACTAAAGCCCATGCTCTTACACGTACTTCTGACTTAGAAAGACATTTGGGCCGTCTTTATCCTGAGGTTTGGAAACTGGTGCAACTTCGTCTGGAACACCAACAGCATCAAATACTAAAACTTTGAGTACTGGAAAGACGTCTTCTACAGCAACTCTAACAAATGTTTTTGCTAGTGACAAAATGACTATAGCAATGACTCCAGATGCATAACAACATTGTTGACATGCCTGTTTTTCATGGCATTTCTCTGAGATTCTTTTCTCAACCTGAAGTATTAGCACTGATTGGCGAGTTGGCATGAAAACTAGGAGGGTGTTTAAACAGAGATAACATAAAGAAACTAGTACTTGGCGATTATGAAAGTCAAAAGAAACAGCTGAAGAGCAAGCCAAGCAACAAATTAGTTTACTCGACATTGCATGCATGCACATGCACACGCCAGCGCCACATGTCAATTACTTTGCCATTAATGTCAAGTATTTAGATGAAGGAAAAAATTTTTCCACCAAGTTCTTAACACAATTGGAAGAAGATATGTTGCAAGACTATGGCCTTCAGAAAGACCATGTCTTATAGTATAGCCGTTAAGCTCTGTAAAATTGAAGAATTGTGCAAATTGTGATAAAAGCATGAAATTTTCTACAGTCCATCTATATACCATAAAGTTTATTTTCAGATGTGGAGTCATCTCAGATTTCACCCGTGATGACCTTGAGAGGTCAATAACCTTGGACGACCGAAACATACCATTTAGCGCTAAATGTCGCTGAATATCGTAACATCATCACCAGTAAGCCAAGCCAAAATTGTTTTTATGTAGTTTTGTTGCCATTAAGTGTGCTTCTAATGATTTGTTATTCTATGTGCCATCATGGGCGTCGGAAGGGGAGGGAAGGAGGGCCTTGGCCCCCCTAGAAAAACATTTGAAAAATCCCCTAGTGTCTCCTGGAAATAATCCTTCCATGTGTGCCATGCTTTAAAGCAGCGGCGAATCTGGCACTCAGGTTCTTCGGGCTCAGCCCGAGTCTTAGATTTCGTATAATAATGAACGAATATTTGCTTGCTATGTATTCTGCCAACACTGACGTCTAGAAATTCTAGCCACTACAGGGTCCTTGAGAGGAAAAAATGTGCTGGTGCTACACCTGTTTTGGGCCCCCTTTATAAATCATAACTAGGGCAACCAAAAGTCAATAAAGTCAAAATTCTTCTGCCGTTTGTAAAGTTTATGAAACGTCCACGAACCAAATTTCACACTGATACCATGAGCAACTCAAAAGTTGTTGGGTCAAAAAAATTCAAAATTTATCGTTAGGTTAAAATTGTCTTGCAGTATAGTTTTTTCTCTTTGTCGATATTTTATTAAAGCTACAAAAACAGACATTGATATGCTTTTGCAAGTTTAGTTGCAATTTTAACTTACTAATGGATTTGTTTAAACTTTTGATGTAATAATGTTGTCTTGGTCGCTATTGGACGATCGAATATTAAGTAGGCTAGGTGTGGCAGGCTAAGGCAAGCAACGAAGACCTACAGTACTTCGTTCGCTAAATGAAAAATCCATTATGCATATACAAATTTTAAAGTCAATAATGTGAAGTAATACTTGATATTGAAGTATAACAATGCAGAACATTCTCAGTGACTTCAGGATATTTACTGACACTGGATATTTCCCTGGTGCTTTTGGAGTAATTTTCGTCTACTGTTTGTGAAACTCTAGTCTCATTGGGTCTTTCACACTTTTGATTTTTGTCTCATTGGAACAGAATAAATATTTTAACCTATCGGCTTGATTTCAAACATACGCTTTGTTTTCCGCATTTTGGTTTCAAACGCAGAAATTTATTAGGTCAAAATAAAGTCCAAATCTATAAATTATAAAGTCAAAATTTTAATATTTTAGGTAAAAAAATTGGTTCCTCTAATCCAGGATTTTTTAAGGAAAATGTCAGGTACCCGATATGGATCTCTAGGGACCCGATTTCTCTGATTCTAGGGACCCGATTTTCTCTGATTTTTGGGTCCCGATGTTAATTTTCTCTGATTCTAGGAACCCGATTTGAAATTCTAAGGACCCGAATCGGGTCCCTACAATGCCTTAAAAAAACCTGCTCTAATCATAACTAATTACGAGCTTCATTACCTTTTTATTACTATGACTTGGAAATTATATGCTTTATTTAAAATTTTACATAATAACCAATTGCCAATGTTATCACCTAATTTTAAATTGTCGCAGGCTGATCTCAAAGGATTCACATAACGTATTTGCTTTGCAATTTCACAACTATACATTGAATTTAACATTACTAGCAGGCTATAGCAATTCTCATTAGCAAGGCAAATTTAATAATTCTATAAACCTAAAACAGTAATGGAAGGACAAGAATTTAGTTACTTGCTTTGGTATGAATTCCACCAGTTTTTGACAGTATTCTTTGATTTACTGTCCCGATACCACGTTGGAATAATGGTTTCTGTCAAAGATGATCAATATCCGGTTTGCCGTGGGATATCCGGCAGAACAGTAAATTTTCAACCAATACGGGTGTCCGAAAATTGATTTTAATCTGGAACCGGATGCGGATAAGGATATGTGATCTGAAACGTTTTATTCAATATTCAGGGCTATGATACAAATTTTTGGTCACTTGACCTCTTGGAGAAAGTTGCACATTGCTCAATCATTTAAATATTATCTTCAGAAGCGTATTTTCAGTTTTTTTGTTCCACTCCGAGTCTGTCTACGCATTACTACAGACACACATTTGGATAGTTTTCTGATACGGAAAGTGCGATTGAACAAAAAGAATCGGATACGAATGTTATTTTTTAAAAACAGAATAGGATTGCGCAGTGAAAAACAACTATCCAATCACCTCTGGCATCTATTAGTGTGGTCAAGGTAGTGCAGTACAATTTTTGCAACCGACATTTTGTTACTGATCATTAAGGTCTGGCGAGTCTCCAGGCCAGGGGTCTCCAAACTTTTTTGTCCGAGGGCCACATACACTATTACACACTTGTTCGAGGGCCGGACTTCTTACGTCATGTGATTATTTCGGGAAAGGTTGCATTCCACCAAATCACAAATTTTTAGTTTATTATTTTTTCATCATTGACAAAATGGCTTCGCGGGCCGGATGGAATGGCTTCGCGGGCCGCATTTGGCCCGCGGGCCGTAGTTTAAAGACCCCTGCTCCAGGCCAATCTAACACATTTAATTTTTGTTTCCTGAAAACCGTCTTCACTTTTTTAGATGAAAGACACGGGAAATAATCCTGTTGGAATTTTCTTTCACCATCAGGAAATGGCCTTCACATACCTGGAATGACTTTTCTTTCAACTACATCAATGTATTCGTATGAATTCATCATATCCTTAATTGGCATAAATGAACCTATTTCAGAAAACCTAAAACTTATCCAGAAAATCTTATATTGCGGGTGCTTTGTTACCTCATTGAATAGGCAGGACTTAACTGCTGAGTACTCACCCTTCCTGATCCTGACAACTTTGCTGTGTTTCCCTCAAACAAATATGACTTTCATCTGAAAACAACACTTTTTTCCAGTCTTCTACAGTTCAATATTTTAGCTTTTTGTCAATTCTAATTTTTTGTTTGGAGTTTTTAAGTAAGAAGTTCCTTTTAAGCGGTTTCTTAGTTTCTGCCAGCTTCCAGTAGGTGGCGTCGCACTATACTTGCGCTTACGTGAACTCCAGCATACATCAAATTTTCTGTAAATCAAACCTCGTCATCTTGGCATACCTTTTGCTATTTGCAATGGCTGTTTGGGCATAGTTTCAGTGTTCCGAAAGCGTAACAAAGCGACTCCGTGTTCTTTGTTGTTTATATGTACTATATGCGTTCAGATCTTTCATTTGATATGGTGTTTGCCATGGTTTATGCTAAATTACTGAAGATGGTACTATTACAATTAGCTCTAAATGGTATGTTTTCATCGTCCAAGTTCATTGACCTCTCAAGGTAATCACAGGTCAAATCCAAGATGGCTTCACATCTGAAAATAAACTTTATGATATATAGAATGACTATGGAAAATTCCATGCTTTTATCACAATTTACACAATAGGTTTGTTTTAACGGCTATACTATTATGCATTGTAACAGATATTGCGTCCAATATGGTGAGTATGGTCAAACAATTCAATGAACAACCAAGAGAAGGGTCAAGTACTGCAGAAAAAAGTGAAGCAGAAATTCAAGAACAATCTGGTTAGTTACAGCAACCAATTAATTGTAAGTTACAGCAACCAATTAATTGTATGTGATGACTTGAACATACAAAAATTTGTTATTAGTAAATATTCTATAAATAAATTGACAGATAAACTTCATTCACGTTATGTTGAGGAGTCGGGAGTCGGACATTTTACCTCCGACTCAGCAACTCTGGCACATATCAAAGGTTTTTAGTTTTGTGATATTAACTTGTATTAAGTTTTTACTGCCATAAGTGTGGTGGTTGTAGTCTATTAAGATCAAGCCAATATGGAAATCAAATCAAAATGTGCGATTCAGTGCTGCAAATTTCATTCATTCCAGTTTCATCACGAAAAACATGTTTTGTTTGTTCTTTCTCAGCTGATTTACTGAAGATAAAAGGCATGTACACTATATCTGCACTTTTTGACAGTGAAAGTCCAAGAAAAATAAGTTCTTACAAAGCTTAACTTGGGCATAGGTTAACTCCATTGTTTAAACCAGTGGTTCCCAAAGTGGGCGGTACCACCCCCCTGGGGGCGGTGAGAAACTCTAGGGGACGGTGAAGCAAAAATGGGCAATAAGGGGGCGGTGAAGCAAAAATGGGCGGTTGGGGGGCGATAGCAGACCCAGTTAATAATTAAATTTCTGTTGTCTTACTATCTTTGAGTGACCAAATGTCATAAAAAACAGTATGATCAACAAACATGTATGCGTGTAATTTGTAAACAAAAACTTAGCGTTTTAGAAACAAAACAGACGTGAAATGCTAGGAGATAGATTGATGAACTGCAGTTTCCAGGACTAAAAGGAAAGCTGCACAGTAACACTGTTCTCCTCTATAATAAAATGATTATGCTTGGAATTTTCGTCAGCTGTACTTCTTGGCACGGGTAAACTGCTATTTTAATGGCATTTCACCTCTTTTTTGTTTCCAAAACGCTAAGTTTTAACAATGCCCGTTTCGTTTCAGTGACTATTACAGGTCAGGTTTGAGAATGCACGCTTGCACTTAGACTCAGCCTGTAACCAAAAGCGTGAGCTACTTTTGGGATGAGTGGTTTAATGATCACAAATATAATAATAACTATGTACGAGTTCAATTCGAAAGTAGAAAGGCAATTTATATTTTTTTACAGATAGTGTTAGGTTCCAACAAGAATAAGTTACCTAAAGGGAATACAAAAGATTCTGGAAAACAGAAGTGTGTTTCAGAACGCACTTTAGCTTGAGCAGCGCCAAGGAAATCCAGGAAGAGAGAGATGGTAGAGCCAGTGGACGGCTGCAAGTGTCACGGCTAAGTTCAAAAACTTTTAAAATATACAGATTAAATTCAATCCTGCACTGCTCCGAACTCAAAATTTACTAAAAATGTGGCAGAGTATTAATGGATTGATTGATCAATGGACACCAAAGGGTTTAAAAGTGTTCTGCTAAATTTAGGCAATGTGGTGCACTCGGATACTGATGAAGAGAGTTTGTACGCCTGTTGCTGCACACATAAGGTGACTGTCAAAGGGTATCATAGATACAGTATCTTGGCTGTCGCAGTCCACAGATATCTTCACGAAGTTCAATGAAGTTAATTTACAATTGCAGGGGAACGGTGTTAACCTCATTAAAGCCAAATGAGCAATCTTCATCTTCTTGTCCAAGTTTAATGCTTTTCAAACGAAATCGAGCCCTTCATGGACTCTAACAGTTTCCAAATCATGAACTCTAACAATTTCCGGCTGTTAAATGAGTTAATTTACTAAATTAAGTTTTATAGTGAAATGCATCTTTGCGCTCATTCTTGTTTCATTCATTTTCATTCAAATATACAATACGAAAAATTGTGTTGATATGTGTGCTAGGCATGGTAGGGGGGCGATAGAAATTTGTTTTTCAGAAAAGGGGGCTCTAGCCAAAAAAAGATTGGGAAACACTGGTTTAAATAGTTGTGTGAGAAACTGGTTTTGTTGGAGAGGATTGTAATGTAAACACCAATGCATATGTGTACACTTCTATGGTCTACTGTATACTTCAGTAGCTGTTAATGCAATGTTACATCAGTTGCTTTCAATTTCTGTTTGAGTCATAACTGATAAATGTTTAAATGTTTTGGGGAAGCTGTCCTTACTCTTTTGAGCCATTACTGTTTTCCTTTGCCCTACAATTACTTGATTTTCACTGCAGAGATTTAGAAACAAATGTTGTTAGTACAGTATTAGTGCATTTTAACAGGATGAATGTGTGCAGTTTTTGCGCAAAGTATAAGTTAACATTCCACCGTATTGATAGAATAGTACTGTAGTTTAAAGTATTTAGTGATTTTTGAGAATGCAGTAATTTTGTAGACGCATGGGTTGGTTCCCTACTTTTTGTGCAAGTCGAACGAGTTATCCCATGTTTCAGCTGTCCGGGTGGCGATTGTTTTAGATGCTAGTTGTAGGTGGCAGTAGTTCGGGTGACAGTTGCCTTTAAGAGGCAGTTGTTCTAGGTAGCAGTTGTCCAGATGCCATATTATAAGGTATGCCGAGCAATACGCTTACTTATTTTGACTTTTGATTAAATTTGACGCGACCAAATCACACTCTGGTGCGTACGTTCTCCTTTCATCTAATGCCACCTACATATCAGTTAAGCCTTCCCAAGCACCTGCTGTCTACATTGAGTCCTCGTGTTGTAAAATTTGATTTTAAAGTTTTTGAATATTACTTATATTTTACAGTCACGCAAGTTTCTTAAGCTACGTTTTATTTTTAAACCCTGTGTATTTTTTACGCAAAATTTGATCATGGGAAGCTGTGTTTCAAGTAATTCTTCCAGCCATTCTTTGGGAAGAGGCGAGGAGGAATCTTTGTCTTTTACCTGTGTAGATGGCGTGGACCTTTCAACAAATGTCACGTTGAAATTAGACCGGAGCGTGGCGGTGAATCTTGTGAACAGTAACAAAACGTGGTGGCCGAAACGGCGCTTGTTTCGGAGTACAATTAACGGCGGCGAACGAATCCGTGTTGCAGCAAGTAGCCGTGATCATCAGTGGGCAACGTGGCAAGATGAACATTTTCACGTGGTGTTTGGAATCAAGCAAAGTGGTGGTTGCCGGTTTTTGACTCGCCCGGGAGGAAAAAATCTGGCTATGGACAAGGCTACCGAAGATTTTCATGACACTCTCCCCATTCAAAAATCAGATCCGAGCCGAAGATTTTCATGACACTCTCCCCATTCAAAAATCAGATCCGAGGCTTTTCCGACTCGTTCGTGATCATCAAGCGAACCATAGTTATTTTCTCCACGAGAATACAGAACTTTACGTGGGGATGAAAAAACCATTTCCCAAAATTTTGCGTAAAGCGCGTCTCCGGCTGGTGGATGAAAAAACGAAGGTGGCATGGGATATAACGCATGTTTCTTGAAATGTGCTGTTCTGCTTTTCCGGAAACTCTCTCAAAGTAAGAAAAGTCTGCTTTGGGTTCGGTCTCGTCGCCATGGGGGTCGTAACGTAATCGCGAAATTAGACGTAAGGTCGGAAAAAGTATCAAATAAGCTGAAAACGTTTGACAAGACATTGACTTCTTAATGAATTACGAGAACACACCATTCCCTGTCTTTCTTCATTATAAAACATCAAACTTGGTACAGGTTGCATGACCCGCACATGTAATTCATGTAGATATTAATTTTTGCTCCCGGATCAAACGTAGAGCCTTGTTTTGTTTCTTACAACACTGGCAGAAATACTGTATATTACGTAGGAGAGCGTATTCCAATGGCATGGAAATCTTCAAGCACACATCAACAAGAAATAGTATCATGGATTAATTAATCGATTTTCACGCTGCCAATAATGTCTTTCTTGCCCCAAATCTTGTCGTGAACCTTTTCGATTGAGTCAATCTTGTTCTTTGTGTCAGATCATAGTCTACTAATCACGAGCGTACGGAGGGGGGGCCACTGTGCCATGGCCACCCCTTCAGACCCTAAAAATAAAATAATGCAAAAACAGTATTGTCTAAAACTTGCTTCCAGAATGCACAAAAATGGTTATTTTTAGGTGTAATTTTGCAAAATTTCCCGAGGGCATGCCCCCGGACCACTTCCCATTAAGTTAATTTGTGACGTCACACGATTGTGACGAAACGTGGCCTCCCCCTCGGAAATTGTCTGCGTACGCCACTGTACTAAATCAAAATGAATATTTGTGTAGCACTCGCCGAAAACCCTTCCTGATCACAATGTGATGAAAATGCAAAAGTAGAATTTGACAATCACGAAAACCAATGTTGCTTGGACAGGGGATATTAACACAACATTTTTTCGCAAGTCCACACCGTTCTGTGTTGTGCGTGTTGAAACACATTGATATTTGAGTACGAGAAATTACTGTGGTTTTCGAAAATTGATTATGAGTTTCATATAATGTCTTGTTGTTTCTTGTGGTTTGAGGCCTGATAATTCCTGAACCATGTTGTTCTGACATATGATCAAAAGACTGCAGTTCGAGTGGCGATTAAACATATCTCTTCCAGGGGGTCGTCGAGTGTGGGCCCATGTGCATTATTTGTACGTACGTTACCTTAGGCGTGCGCGTGCTTGCTCGTAGCACTTGACGCGCGACGACTCACCGCCAGGGGTGTAGTGGGGTGGGAACGCGTGGGAACGGCGTTCCCACACCTATTTTTAGCGTGGGAACCACACCTTTTTGCACTAGTAACGTTACTTGAAGATTTTGTTTTTCATTTCAATTTTTACGTGTAGCGCCTGGAGCAGTATAAATAAATAAATGAAAAGTCATCTCGTGTATAGCGCCGTAGCATGGTTGTGTAATTATTGTTTGTGACATCAACAATGGTATTTACGTTCTCCACGCTTCTGATTGTTTGCATTTACGCAAACAATGTTCGTTTCAGAGGAGTGATTAGTCTTGAAGTTTTCAGGCAGTTGCGGAGTAGGTTATCTTGCCCAGGGGCGTATACTCTGGGTGTGCTAGATGTGAGGCGCACACCCTGTGAAACTGAACATGACGTTACATTTTCCAGTGCGTGCGATCTAGGGAAAATCACAAAATAGCTAGAAAGATAATTGTGTACTTTCCAGCTATGAAGGTTTGCGCCATATGCATGGGCGTCGGAAGGGGGGGCAGAGGGAGCCTTTGCCTCCCCCTGAATTTTGAAATTATTAGCAAAAAAGGTTGTTTTTTCAATTTCGAAGGGTAAAAACCAAATTTCACCACTTTTGGCCCCCTCTGGAAAAAATTTTGGGAAAATCCGCTACTGGCCTCCCTCTGGAAAAAATCCTTCCGACGCCCATGGCCATATGTATGTACTCGACTGCTCTCGTATTCGAAGAGACATTTGCGAAAACTGTTTTTGCAGTTGTTAGCTGCGCTGTTCCAGGGCTGAGTGAATTTTGCTACCCAGTTTGTTTTTTATCTCTCGACCTTGGGTGTGCGCCATTGCAGGCGCACAGACACCTACATGGCTCGAAAGCTCGTAATTGACAAGACATTCTCTCAATGCCGCAGACGGATTTTGCAGTCCTGACCTGTATTGTTCCAGGGCTGAGTGTATTTTACTCCCTTTTTTTCGATTTCGCAACCCCGGATGTGCGCTGTTCCAGGCGCACACCTGCGCTCGACTACTCACATTCAAAGAGACATTCGCGCAGACTCTTTCTGCAGTTGTGAACAGTGGCGATTCTAAGGGGGGGGTTGGGTGAGGCATGGACCCCATATTTTTGGTTGACCCCCCTTTGGCCACCCCAGTTTTTTTCTTAATTTCCCGTTCAAGTTCGTTTGGTTGACATACGCAGTAGATAACTTTCGACCAGCAATATTTTTAAACGCTGAATTAGAAACCCTGTAGCCTGCATTCAATATTTCCCGAATGCATGGTAAGTTGTGTTTTTGTTTTTGACGGTCGGGTAGCTGGAGTTGTTTATGACGACACATACCCTTGGTAGCTCGCATCCTGCGTGAAATTTAGTCAGACCGCCATCGTGGTGTTCAACAATTCATTTCGAAACCAAAGAAACAGTCGCAGAAACGGGAAGATTGATCTTTTAGGCATTCAGTGTGAGATGGAACTGAAGTTATTACTGTCAGCAAATAGTTGCTTGTCCCAGTAACAAAAGGTTTGTGAAAGTATTGAGAATTGGTTTGAATTAATTTATCTGAATTTATCCAGGCTGCTGTATTGCGTTCTGCTGCCTTGTGTATACGACTTCGAGACATTTTACGTAAGTGGTTCGTGACTACAGTTTTAATTCTACCCACCACACAGGCCTTGCAACATTATGTAATTTTGTACAGTTTTTCTGTAATGATTCAGAAGCAATTATTTTGCGTATTTCAGCTCTTTGCCCCGGAGGTATAAGAAAAACACTTGAAGAAATTCCCAAATCGTATTCATTTAGTGAAAATGTGAAAATGATTTAAAACATGAAATAACCTAGGCAAAGAATTTGCTTCGGAAAGAGTCGAAGTTGCCTATATCGCTGGAACATTTTTTTCAGCTACTTAAGAAGCTGGGTTTGATTGTTCCTGGTACTGTAGTTGTAACTCATCCCGTCACCAGCTCGTCATGCCGGAGAAGTTTTTCAAAAATGAAATTAATGAAAACATTTCCAAGAAATTCCATGACCAGTCAAAGATTTGGTAACATTGACCTACTTTCATTTGAAAAGTATTAGCTGAAAAATAAATTTAGATGATTTCGGTGATGACAATTGACATGATAATCGAGGGATTAAGTTACATTGAGGTAATGGTGATTTAAAATTCTAACGTAGACTCTGCAGAGATCTGTGTGAGAACTATAATGCTCATTGTATATTTGTCTGAATCCTTTTAGGTTTGGAGTTTGTGCGTGTTTCGCTTATGACAAGACAGTCGCAAATAAATGCATGGTTGAAAAGTCGGTTTTTGAGGTTCAGCCAGAGGAAAATTCAGTGTGAATATTAAAATGAACAACGTTGTTGGGAATATTCTGCAAAATATGTTATACGCCTGCTGTTACATCTAGCTATCAGGTACATTCCTTAATCGCCGATGCACACCTAACTGCGGTGCTGCTATGCTACTTTAAGTGGAACTGGTGCCGAAACCTCGCTGCTGTGAACTGCATACTGCATTGAATAGTCCTCACCCTATCCACTTTGCAGATAGGCATTACATTTGTAATAGTAGTTGCATAACATTGTTATGGTTACACCACAATCGCAAAATGTCCATAAGCTACCACAAAAACCACGGCGTAGTCAGGGTCAAACTTTTACCAAGGCGAATATGTTAATTACATCCCCGGTTGGGATATTGTTAAATTTAGTTGATGGAGACCTAACATTCTGCCCTTATTTCTAGGCTGGTAGCATTTCTGGTGGTTGCAACACACTGTAGCTGCAGTGCTACTCTTTTCAAAACAGCCACACAATAAAATATGATTTGATTTCACGTAACAAAAATGTTCTGTGGCAGCATTACAGAAAGTTTACTGAGGCCAGAACCTCATTTACCTCAATGCAGCTACGGCCTAGAAAACGGATTAGTCAGTAGTCACAAATCTGTTGGCAGAGGGTTTATTTTTAATGTGCTTTGTAGTTATGGCTATCAACCGCCCACTTGTCTGTGTCAGGATGGAATTCGTGGTTGGTACCATTTCGCTTTCATGTGAATTGTATTCACTTTCGTGGAGCTGTTTTCGTTCATTTGGTGGAGACTTCTCTTTTTTAGCGCTACACCCTTGGTTAGCACAGAATATTTGACACGGCAGTTCACGTGTGTATTTGCATCTACAGTGGCGTTTAGGTGTCTCTAGAGAATAATAACGCTAGTTCATATTTAATGTTATTCACAAGCGCTATGTTGAGCTTGATACGGTTAATCATAGCAACTTAATCTTCAAAATAACGAAAAACCCCATGCAATATAGACATTTATGTTGGCCCCTCTACTTTTTCCTTGGCCCCGCAGTTTTTACACTCACTTTTTTAATTATAGACTCGCCACTGGTTGTGAACTGCGCTGCTGTGGGGTTGAGTATATTTTACTCTTTGGTTTTAACCTAGTCTGATATTTTTGCAATTATGATTGCTTGGTCGTAGCGTTGAGCGCATTTTGTACCTGCATCCTAAGTTGGAGCGCTGATGTTTTAAGTCAATACAATGACATATTAAGTTATACAACAACGAATAAGGAGAATGCGCTCCAACTTAGGATAGGCATTGCTTCAACAAACTTCGCCAAAACGTTGGATCGGAAATGTGAATTTAACGTCGCAGTGTGACGTCACAAACATCGCCCACCCAGTAACAATGACCATCATACGCCACTGAGCTTGCTTGAGTGAATTGCGAGAACTAAATGAGCTTTTTGCGTGTGAGGGCAACTGACCGATCTTTGGTTCTCAAGTTCAGCTTTAACCTAAATCAGGGGTGTAGTCGAGTGGGAACGGCGTTCCCACACCTCTTTTTTTAGCACTACACCCCTGTTCACCGCCATAATATAACGGATGAACCAAATGCATGAGTAACAAGTGTCCGACTACTTTTGGATTATATAGTCTATTCCAGGGGTCAAACATACGACCCGCGGGCCAAAACCGGCCCGTTGCGAGGTTGAATCCGGCCCGCGGGATGATGTTGTAAAGTAAAATCTTCTTTGTTTGCTTGAGAAGTTTATCCAGTCATACTTCGATAACTGGTGACTAGATTTCAATTACTTGAAACCTTAACGCAATTGCATATATTTTA
>JGI24021J15306_10000565_pt1 | contig 29416 bp, 18 predicted proteins | sample Ectturendosymbi1_FD_15306 | JGI IMG/M metagenome (IMG submission 15306) | reverse complement strand
CAGGTTAGTTGGAAGGACCTCCAGTTTTCGTGGTGAGTACAGTCAATTGTTTTTCCACAAATTAAGTGCTTTTCTTGACTATTCTAATCACAAGCAAATTTTCCTTTTCAAGGCTTTTGCTTCCATAACTTCAGCCCCCCCTTAGAAAAATCCTGGCTGCGCCCCTGATAATATGCATGTCACAAACCAGATGGAGGTTGTTTCGTAGGTAGAGGCGCCGTAACTCCTTTCTTTGCACACTGCTCGACATGAGCTCTACGACAGCAAATCGGCTTTCAATCGCTAATGCGACAGCCTGTTTGTTTTGCAAACCTTTGCTGGATGCTACGCTGAAATGACAAGGTGACAACCGCCCGGAGCAAACGCTGCAGACGGTGGTTTTCTGCCTTATGCTTGTCACTTCAGTTGTCTTCTTGTACTTTACGAAGCAAGTTACTTCAGCTAATACTAATGCTTAAAATGTTGCCAAAAAACGAAGCTAAAAAAATCATTTTTTGGGTAAAGTTGTTCAAAAACCGAAGAAACAGCTAAAGTGGAATGGGGCACTTGCTTCTCGGACCGTATCACTGCGAGCAATGAGGTCAAGAAAGGGGTTCTTCAGACCCTACAGTAGCTACTCTTAGTTGCCTTGGTGATCCCTGCGCAACTGTTTTGATCATCCAACAGACCGCAACCCCTTTAAAAATGTAACCCAGTGAATTCCAATAATTCGGCCATCAGCTGTCCCACCACTTCAACTTTACTTTGCATGCAGTTGTCTAATGCTTGCCACACGCAACTCAACTCTTAGAGTAAATGCTTTCAACCAGAGGAAGGTGTATTGTTCAAAAAATGGCTGCCACCTGTAATTTGTTTATGATAATCACAATCTATTTGGTATAAAACGACTACCAATTGCTTGTAACAACCCCTGCCGATTTTTCAATTACATTTTTAAGAATGTAAGTGTTCGTCATTTTCAAGTTATACATTTCGAAAAACAGTTACCGTAGTGCCTTGATTGGAAACAATTTGTATTTCATTGTTCACCAGCGTTCCACTTGATTTAACAACTGTTCATTTAAAATGTCTGCTGTTTTTGCAAGTCTTCATTTTTCATCTATTACGTCACAGTTCTTTATGATCATGGTAGTTTGCTGCATATTCGTTGCTGCGCTGTCTCAGCGCTTGTTCGTTTTGGTAGTTGCGCCCACTCCAGCGCTGTAGTTGGGGAAGAGCAAGTGTTTTTGTGCTTCTTGTGTAATGTTAATTGCGCAAGTGATATCGAATTTGAGTTTGATACAAACAATAAAATAAAAGCAAATTCGTGAAACGATGTTTATTTTATGTTTCTTCTGGAAAAAGGGGCTTCGTCCTTTTCTGAAGAGTATGTTGCTTTTCTTGCTAAATTGCTCAGGTTATTAGTCGTTAACTCATTTTTTTGAGATTTTAAAGAAGCGTATGGGATTTAACCCGTAAGAAGGAAACAAGAAAAAATCGAATTGGAGGAGGAGAACGAAATACCTTCAAAGTCTAGTGACAAAAAACGACTTTTTACAGTGACTAACATGCACTTTGTACTCTTAGGGCAACGAGGTGCAAATCTTGCATTGAAAATGTCTGCTACAAAAGAGGATAAGAAAATTGATGTAAAATTTTAAAATTTGCCATAACGTGAGGCAAACAGCAAGTTTTTTTTCCTGTGAAATGAACGAACGTCGCTGACAAACAGTGTATGAAGAGGTAACAATATGTATAAAAGGCAGATTAGACTAACAAATAGTATATTTGGTAAAAATTTTAAAATAGTGCCTAGCTCATTGCATGCAATATAAATTTCGTTTCGTGGGAAACGGTTACCTATGTCTGCCCATCTCAAAGGACTCTTTGACACACAGAGGGAAAAAATTTAAACCATATTAAAAATAACTTTCGCACTACTTTAGGTTAGTTTAACCAATTATAAGTTATTTAATAATCTACAAGCTCTTTTATGTTTTAATGCAACTAATAGCAGGCAATCCAAAACTAAAAAGTACTGTGCAAAGGTGATTTTCTGAGGTGAGTCAAGTTTGTCAACACATTTCAAAGACAAGAGCATGTACATTGCATACAAACTGCATGCTTTAAAGTTTAAAAACATATTCGTGTTTGACTTACCCATATCATCATCTGATTCTCTCGTGGAGTATGGCTCAGGAAAAGACACTGCAAAAATGTTTCTTCTGTTTAGCTTACAGTTGTTATTAACGGCGAAAATGACAGGTTTCAACAACAGAGTGTTGGGACGCAATCCCTGAGTTGTATTAACCAAGGAAATAATAAGAGACAAGAACCGCAGTGCCTTAGTTCCCACCACATGTGATGGTTAATTAACAAACATCATTTGAACCCTGTGTGTGCTACGTTTGCATTTAGTAAAAAATGCGGGCACCAAAAGTTCGGTACTGACGAAAACGCAATCAAAACAAATGGAGGAATGATCATTTAAAGCTATATGGACCACAACCGCATGGTTTTAGTTGTTGACATAAAATGGAGGCCTGCCTCGATTGTTTTTAGTGGAAGCCATGCGTTTTAGGAATTACCTAACAAATATTACCTGACTTGTAATACGCTGTAAATCCCTGGAAGTTATTTCCTCCATCAGAACGAAAACGGATTTGTAACACTCGTCCCGAGGATAAGAAGCTCCGTTGCCGTACAAAAAGACCTCGAAGGTATATTAATGTCTCATCGTTTTGATTGGCACCATCTCTCACCTGAGTTCCGTTTAATTAAGTCAGATAGATAAGAATTGCGGAAGACTTCTCCTGCGAATTGACTTGCGACACAGAGCATGACAAGTTTCGCTCCAAGCAACACTTAATAGGTTAGCGTTTATTCGTTTCTCGGAAATCATAGAGGTGTGGGTCGCAAAGGTGCGCCAGAGTCTACTAGCAATGGCAAAATGAACAGTTTTTAATGAAAAGAACTTCGAATTTCGTTTGCAAAAACTTGTAGTCCAAGTTTCAATTTTGATGATGTTTTTATATTTATCCCTCTGTTGTTCGTTCAAGAGAAAGTCGTCTCATCTTGCGTTTGAGAACTGATGTGCAGGCACACTTGTCAAAGCCAAATTCATGCTTGTCAAAAACATTTTGCCCGAACTTTTCCAACAAGTTGTTCTATTCCTAGTATTTGGAAACTGAAAGGAAAAGATAGAAATGATAAATTTGCGTAGTTTTGAAGTCAGCTTGCTTTTGATAGTGTCATACGTTTCATAGGATTATAGAAAGCAGCGAAGCTGGCTGTAAAAGAAGTAGATTGGTTACTTTTAATATTTTTGACATTTGCACTGCATTTATGAGATCAATGTGTTCACGTAAAACATACATAAAAACTTTAATTGCTTTTAAAATTAGTAGTGACTAAAGTTTGCTAGTAAGATATTTATTGAGGTTGAAAGCATGTAGCATTATATTTTTCTAAGAGATGAGGCAAATGAGGCATGAAATTAATATTCTCCTACCATCAGGCTGTCGCAGCAAGGCTCCATTCCAAAGTTCTTAACAGTTAGGCGGATTCTGTGATTAGCTGGGGCTGATATAGTCCACAAACAAAATGTGTTAGAGGGATAGTCAGTTGCCGGCCAACCGGGTGATGAAATACGCGCTGGAATGGCGGAGGCTGTCAAATTACTTCCACACGCTTTTGCTACTGTGGCTGCAAAGAAGAGTTAAGAAAATTAAAATAAAACACTACCGTTGAAGAATAGCGGTTAACTTTAACCGCTTGTGAAAAAAAACTTTTGTATTTTAAGTACCGGTTCATCTGAACAATGTTGTTGCAAGAACACTTAGTCAGCTCTTCGCTTATATAGCAGCCATTAATAAGCACAGAGTGGAAAATGTGGGGAGATCTGCTCACCTAGTCTGTACTCAACACGAAATCCTTTTCCTGCAATCGAGTCGTCTGAATCAAACGTGATGTACAGGGCGTCAAATGTTGAAACGAAATAATGTTTTAGAGTTTGAGTACCACTTATTGGCAAAATCATTGGAGAGTTGAAGGATGATCCATCTCGAACCTGGCAAAAACACACGCCAAGTATTGCCTTCGTGTCATGGTGTAAACAATAGCGTCAAAAGGGATTTGGTAGCTTGATTTCATTTATTCTGATCAGTATTATTATGGCCTGACCGTACTGGATGATGAGACAATCGAATGGCTGCTCAACACCTGCCCCGATATCTGGTGCGGCCCAGCAGTGGACAGTAACAACTCGCTCAAGCGACGAAAAAGTATTATTATCATTTGACTTATAATCTTTACCAATGAACGCTTTCTGCCTCTTGAAATACCAGCAAAATGTTCTTCTTCAATAAGAGGTGAACTCGTCACCACTGATTCATAAAATATATCATCGCTTTCGTTTACAAGTTGCGTGATTTTGGAGTTTAATATACAGTTTTGATTACAATTACCAAGAAGATTTTTCCGCAAAAAATACTTTCTGGCAACATTGGCTTACATTTCTAGTGGACAAGCTCGACACAGAGCTCCCTATTCAACTTCTTGGCTCTGAAATAGGCTACATGGTTTAAAATGTAACAAAAAACATTCTTAATGGATTGACTTAAATCTCTTCACGGTTGTACAGCTTCTTATTGATTCGTATGTCACTAAACAGATATTGAACATTAATCAGAGAAAAAATATCTTACGGAGCCCTTCTTAGGCTTTTCAAATGATGAGAAATCGAGGTACATCAAGTAAATGATTTAATGAAATATGTCTACAGATTTCACTGGAAAAGTATGTGATGATTTGAATGGAAAACTGAACTACATTATTTTAGGCTGTTTTGAGTTTGAATGCAAACTTCAGGTGGATATTTTAAATGATGAACAAATGCCGTTTTTTGTCCTTACCCGACACTTGTTTCGTTTCTGCAGAAACGGTAATAACTTTTCAATCTGCATTTTAAAACTACTGTATTGTTATGTTCCACATTCTGGTGAAGCAAAGTATGCAGATCATACAAATAAATGCACATTGCAACAATTTGCAGGCACTTGGCAGTTTCTTCGACGTATAGTGTTGTTCACCTTTTCACAAATCTCTGTCGCTTGTGATAACAGTTCCTTTCACGACCGAAATAGTTTAAATTCTGGAATGCGTCATTTGAAGTTGGCTGTCCATCACAGAAAAATTATATGACATTGATAACAAGCACGCCGAAGTGTCAGGATAACTCGATTAACAACGTTGAGCACTCATAGCGCAACATAGGTGGCGTCAGTTAAGCCTACACGTCTGCTGCTTTGATCGTTCAGGCATACCCCTGGGCGTCATACATGCCATTTAATCCTATTGACTACATACAGGAAGCAACTTTCTGAGAACTGCTTTACCACTGTACGAAACAATGACCTGCATTAAATATGGGCAATTGATGGATAGAAACGGATGTGGTAAATGCAACGGTCAACGCAAATGAGTTAAATCATGCCGTAGGAAGCGATAAAGGCTTCATAGTAATCATTACGCTACGTGGAACAGCTACTTTTGAAATGTTTTACAAGGCCTTGAAATAAATTACCGAATTTGATTACGCAATTAAGTGAAGACTTGCAAAAAGTGTAACATAGGTCTGATTTAATTTTGTGTCGAACACTTCACTGCTGTCGTTTTAAGGAAAGGTTATCACACTAGCAGATCGATATTGTTTTGAGAAAACAAAACTTAACACACAGGAAAATATTTTTTTAGATTGTGCACATAAGCTGAATTTCCTATTGAATAAATGTAGCATCTCTCACACATGTTTGGATCATGGGCGTCGGAAGAGGGGGCGCACCGGGGCAAGTCCTCCCTGGATTTTGAAAATTAACATTTCCTATTAAATTTTCAGCAGAAAAGGTCGTAGGCTTAGCTTCGAGTGGGTAAAATGAAATTTCACCACTTTTGGCCCCTCCTGCAAATTTCCTTTTGGTTTCTCTTGGCAACATCCACTATTGTCTCCCCTGGAAAAAATACTCCAGACGCCCATAGGCCATGATTTAGATCCCAGTTTGTTGGATTTGAACTGGTGGTTTGGGTGTGGACTTGGGCTTGTGATATGCTTGCTATGTTATTAATAGATTGATAGCCTATTCCACGTCGTTGCCGTGTCTCATTACCTGCATGCCACTGAGCGCTCAGTTGAACATTACGCTGCGTTGGCAACCCGTTATTTGTTCTGCGAGTTTCAGATGAGGCTATCTCCAGAAAGTTTGCGCCTGTTTCCTGTATCTTTGTGTTGCTGGATGGCTGAGTGAATAACATTTTATGGCTTTGTGTTTCGTCTCTTGTGTTGCTTGATTAGTTCTCCAGTGGCACGCATTTCATCAATACGTCCTGAATGCCACTGACTGGCGTAGACCTGTGGATATCGGTGACGTCAGAACCACCATTAGGATTTTTTTGGTGATTCCTCATGTTGGTGACTCCTCATTTGGTGACTCTTTACGCTGGTGAATGTCGCGTTTGCAATTATTGTGAAAAGGCCTTTCTTCTCCTTTCCTTAGTTTTGCTTCAGAACGGAATCTGAGTTGCTCACATTCATGGTGAGAGTTACTCATTTTTACAAATATTCTTGTTATTATCACCATTATGATAATTTTATCAGCATCATTCACATTACCTTCACAAAGTCACAACATGCTTCGGTGTTTATCGTCGAGAACTGTACTTCCACTTTAAGATCTGAAGAGTTTGCTTTGACTATCCATCCGCACTCTAAAAAGTTATTGTAATTCAGAGGATAGTTTGGAGTCGTGAAACTTTGTGCTTGGTCGCTGGCTGTTAAAATCCCTCCACAATTTTTTTCTTCCAAGGATACGTCATGATCACTGTGTTCCTCTGCACAAGAATTTCTGAGATGACATTTACAAAATCGTACAGCTTTATTTTTTTGCACGGTCAGCAAAAGTCGTTTATTTCACAACCTTTAAATGTCATAATTATTAACATATTTCTAATGTTTCATATAATAGTTTTTATATGGGAACATTGGCTTGTCAACACGTTTCCAGACATAAAATGTAGCAACTTAAAAACCTAAAAAAACTATTTTTTGTTTAATTCTACTTACCGTGCTGGTTTAATCTCAGTTCGTACTCTTGTTGATAAATTTTGCTGAGCTCACGTTTTGCAACCCTCTATGGCCGTCCATTGGTTCCAAGATTACTTTGATGCTTGGTATTGAAACACTATATCGCGGGCGAGCCCGTGTCATATACATTAAAAAATTAATCTCAGATGAAGAAGCCTTACCTCTTACTTTTGGTTGTCTTGAGGGATTGCATAACACTGAAAAACAATTACAAATAAACTTATGAAATCCAGACAAATAAAAGCTCACGCCGGAAGTAAACATTATATTTGTGCTAATGTTATCCTGGTTTTCCAACACCTACCAACAACCAGAAAGGAAACCTAAAAATGGCATGTACTGTATTACAAATTTTCCAAGAGTGGGCCATTTCCACTCTCGTGCAAAACTCAACACCTTATACATAACGTATAAGCAGTCTTGTTTGCGAACTCCTTGCATGCGTTCAAACGTATCAGTTTCTGACTCATTAGAGCTTTTAAGCTTTTTTTGTAAATCACGAAGAATACACTAATCTTGCAAAGTGGTGTTTCTGGCTGTTGTTCATTAATGAAAGTCTCGTGGAAGGTATGCATACCCCTCGGGACAAACATCTTGGACATTGTTGCGAATACCAACGCATACAGTTTTCCGGCATTCGGCACTGCGTTATCAAAGAGGATTTTTGTGATACACTTAGTAATGATAGTGTTATGCTTGTCGAAATAGTTTTGTTGATTCTGCTGTTTCAAAATCATCCTCGTTAAGGAATTTGTTTCCAAATAAAAAGAACGTACACTTATCTGTCCGAGCAGCCTCACAAATCACTTTGAGTAAAGCAGTATACTTTGATTCATAAAAGAAGCTGTAGTTGAAATTAAGGCAGGATAAATACTTAACAGAACGAGTATTTCCACTCTTTTCTTACCTTGAAACACTATGGACACGATGATAATTCCACGCAAAATTGTTCTCAACATTTTCCGTCTTACGTAGCTACGAAGTTATAGAACATGCTAGAGGTACGCTCTCTTGGGCCACGCGAAATTTATCTTGCAATGAATGATAGACTGTGCCCGGCTGGAGACGCTGTCACTACACTTGTAAAACTGTAATAGCGTTATAGCCTAAACCAGTCAGCCGTTGAACATTTGCGGGAAAAAATGAGCAAACCACCTCGATCGAGAAAGCGTACACTTCTGATCAGCTGATCTGATACGAGCACTTCAAATTCTTTTGCACACCAAGTTACATTAACTAAAAGGGTAAACTCCTACACTACAGCAAAGAAACAACATGCATGTCTTTGGAGAACTTGGGAAATGCCCTGTTCTGTTCTTGCTGTTGCACCAAAAATGTACAGAAGAATAGGGCAAGTTCAACATTCGTTTTTTAAACAAACACGGTTTCATAATAATTTTGGCAGATACACCATTTGTTTGTGAAAAGATTTCCTAATCGAAACTGAGGTCAAACAGGAAACCTTGTGTCAGCCGACGAAGCCTTTGACGCTATGTAATATTGAGGCACCTGTAAATCTGGGAAGATAAATGCTTGTAAACAATATGAATTTGATGGTTTAAGGCTGACCTACTAACAAAGAAAACCTCCCTTTGGAAATTACGATGTTTTCCTAGCTTTACAAAAAGTTGCATACAGTTTCTTGGAGCTCAACTTGATTAAAAGTGGTCTTGTACTGTGAAATATGGATTTTTCAAGAAATCCTTATTGAAATCCTCAACAAAGTAGCGAGCAATGAAAACTTCGCAAGCTGCTTTTCATTGATGGAAAAGTCATCTTTTCTCGATTAATTAACAGTAAACGAAAGCATTGACTCACATAAAGTATCACTTAATTCAAAATTCTTACGTTTCACCAAGTGACGAAATTACATTGTACAACTAGTTAACTTCAACTGTATTTGTATGAATGTAATTCCGAATAAAACTTGTTCTACTGCTATTTGGCGTTGTTGTCATAAAGCAAGTTAATCAGCTTTATGCATTACAGGAAATCCGTCTGTAGGTTTTTTGATCTGTAAAATCACTTATTAATGTATGGAAATTATACAAAGTGTTTTCGCTTTTTTGCATACTTCTGAGGTTAATAGGTAAAGAATAAAAATATGAACTTGAAGTAAAAAAAAACACATCATGATTCCGGTTTCAGCTGATGAGGAATGTTGGTTATGCAGTTACTCTCATATTTTTCTAAACTAAAATTTGCAAAGTTATATTGCATTAATGTATCATTGCTCATTGCTCATGGGATCGCTACGTTTTATTCAATGTCGTAGAAATGATTTGTTGAGCTTTAAATTGTTCAATGATGAATTTTTAAAATGCGTCCTTGTTTGGGGCAACTTATTTTAATGTCTTTTTAATTTATTGCTTTATCTGCTGTTTTGATATTACCGTCAGGGAAATTGTTGCAATTCAAGATGATTATCTGCAGAGGTTATTCTCTGCTATGCTACTAAAAATAGAAAATGTTGTAAATTTCACGCGAATTAATGTTGTATACACGTTTCTGTCCTATCAGTTATCATGTTTTCTTGTCAGTATCCTTGAGCACGTAGAAACACACTAAATGAGCACAACTTCTTTTAAATTTAATTAAGTTCCTGTGTAAGTTCAGAATTCCAACAAGCGTTTTAATTAACAAAATTTAAACAAATGCAATTTTTCTTGCATCTGGCTCAAAACACATTAGATTAAATCACATGTTCAAACCGCCCGTGATTTTCGTGATTATGTGAGATCAACCGATAATTTTCAGGTGTCACAGAGCGAATCTGTCGCGTCGTGTCTGATTAATTTAAGTCGAATTACGCGCACATACTCTTTTTCTCTTCACCGATCGTACTGATGAGCTTTTTTGAGCTTTTGAGCTTTTTTTGAGCTTTTTTGATGAGCTTTTGATCGTACTGATGAGCTTTTTTTTGATGAGCTTTTGATTAATTTGGTATCGTCTCTGATTCATTTTTGCAAGGAGTAGTGCCTACATTGGAGAAAAACTTCACTCCAAAAACTAAATTTTCATTAATTACTTTTCCAACGAGTGGGATTAAAAAGACATAGGCGGCATCATGGATAGTTTCATTTCCAATGCAGTAACCTGTAGCTTCATTGCCCTCGTTTTATGCATTGTTTCCAACTTAATAGAAAATTACAACACCTTGTCTACAACGAATGAATCAAATACGCGGTTACTAAGCAATTGTTTAAATAGTACTTGTTTTTTTCAATGGAACAATTTGTTTGAAAAAGTAAAATGATTATTTTACTTCGAACTGAATAAAGAGATCGGGGACGCTTACACTTCCAAAAGTTACTTATCACTTTCTACGATCATGTCCGGAAAGTTAAGATTATGTTCAAAGAATTTTCTGTCGGTTTATGAGGGTTTGCCTTTTTTGCCAAAAAAATAGCTTTGCTTAGAGTCAATTGAAGATCTGTGGTCAAAATCTGCAGTTTTTCCGCAGCAGAACTAACTGTGTTGATGACGTTCAACATAGCTTTAAACTTCTGGCACTCGAACTCTCTGAACGGAAACACATCTTCAGCAAGTAACTCCAGAGCACAAAGTTGTTTGTTGCAACCAGGGGCGACTGTAAGCGGAGGCATGACTAGGGGCAATAACCTCCCTGCTCTTTCAAAAGGGGAACAGCGAGAGCGAAGGTGCCTTTTTCATTAACAATATCATAAGTAATTTCTTACTCTACCAAGATCCACTTCAAACAAATTTTTGCAGCTTTTGCGCATCGAAGAAATTCAGGTTTTTTTTCTATATTTTCTATAATTACTAGTGAGGCCAAAATTGTTGCGGAACATTTAAATGCGGCAATCAATCCCAATGTGTGAGCGCTTTTGTATGAAATTAAGTAAATAATTTGAACACGTGGTATTTTCGTAAAAGTCTTCTGGTGTAAACGGGTCTATTGTATTGTCAAATGAATTCCATTTTGGAAAGAAACAAGCATATTGGGTATAACGTTTTAATCTATGACAAGCTTCCATTGCCGTCAAGTTTTTACTACCTCCCTGTCCTACCGAACCTTTGTTCCTGCGTCCCTGACTGCAAACATGACCAGCCAAAAAGGGTGCAAACAGCTACTCGCTGACAACCCTAAGGGTCTTCTCGAAGTCGAAATGTTGGATGATCGAACCGCGACTGTGTGAGTCGTCTCAGCTCTCCTTGTTCCTAAAGGTTAATGTCAATAGCCCCGTCACGAAGCATATTTCAGGCTTCGGACTTCCGCCATTTGCTGTCATTCAAATCATAAATCAAATGAAAACTCTTCGAAAAGATGGAAGAATACTCATTGAAAAAAGAATCTGTCATCAAGAATACCCCTTCAAAAATATATAAAAAGATAGTCGATAGAAAAAAACTCTTTGAAAAAATGAAAAGAAAAAAATCAAAGAAAAACTTTGAAAAAAGTTTTTGAAAAGAAAAACTATCATGTTCAGGGTTTCGCGGGTTGTAATTGTTGCGTATCCGCCTACTGTTATCCTTTTTCTGTTATTGGAAGTGCCTGATTAAACCTCCTGGAGGTTTGTCAATGCTTCAACTAGGCTGGTAATTCGTGTGTTCAGAAACAGTTGGTCGTCGCAACTTTTCTATTTCTGTTGTAAGAGTTCAGGCAGTGCATGTTAGAATTTGTACTCAATTCTGATGTTTCTGATCAGTAAAATTAAATTATTTGTAAACAACAACGATTGAGTATAATAATTAATAAGACCTCGCTTCTTTCATGTACAGTCTGTTAGGCTCATCTTCCTGTCTGTAATAAGTGAAAGTTCCCTAGCAGAACTGAAAGTCACATAAAAATTCTTGGAAAAGTGTCTGTAATTTTGCATTAGTCTGTGTTTCCTAGAAGTATACGCGCGGAAATTATTTTGTCCGTTTGCAGACTAGATTTTCTTGTCTGACCTGGCATCCATGGAGTTGCTTGTGAAATCGAGCTTAGAGTGGTTCATTTTTGCTTATCCTGAGAAAACACAGAAAAAGCGTTCCGCAGAAAATGGCACAGGGACCATCTTTTACAATGATACTGAGCCATTGAGGGTTCTAGTAGAGCTCTGTTCCCTACATTTTTTCTTAGCCATGTTTCGACCCCCAAATTTTTAATCACTTTAAACAATCGTCTACACGGCTATGTTGTAGTTTAGTACATGAACTGCATGTTAGTAAAGTTTTTTCGTATTTGACTCCAAGTCCATTTCTCCATCACGAAGCATTCACGTGAAAGACAAAACTAGTGCTCGCGTGTGAAGTCTCTTACTTTTCCCAAATGACACTACACACCGAATTCTTTAAATTTTAACGTGTTACTTCGTTGGCCAGCTGCCTCTGCAATTAAGGAATTGCTCCAACTTGGCTTCCCAGCCTTCATATGCCAGAATTTTTATTGCCTTGGACTATTGTTATGACCCACAAAACAACGTATTGCTGTAAATAGTATAGCTTGTCCTAGCGATCGGTGTCACGCAACATGGTTACAATGCAGCGCTTCCGAGTAGACCGTTTTTTCCACACACCTTTTTCGCTTTGTGCATGGTTGTACTTTGGGCATGATGTCTTGATTGCATTGCTGAGTTTGGTTTACTGCGTTGTCCAGCAGTATGAAACGATGAATACTGCTGGGTCTTACTCTGTGCCCTGAGGAAGGCCGGTCGTTAACCGATCTAACGGCTGGTGTATCTTTTGTTTCATTTTGTTTTTCGAACGTTTGTCAGTTGAGCCTTTTCAAATAGGCTGTATTTGTTCTCATTTGGTTTATATTCAACTGACAATAATGTATAATGTAAAACGCTATGATAGCTCTGAAATTGCTACGATTCTGCTGCAAAAAAGGTGTTACTTTTAAATACATATATGACTGTAAAGAGATTTTCTAGTAGTTTCATTGTTTTGAATCAATCAATCGAACGGTTCCTGAACAACATACACTTGATGAGATTTCTTTGAGCATAATTTATCAAGATCATTTTACGACCTTGAGACGTATGTAATATAGGGTAGAAATAAACAAAAAGAAGTTTTGATATATATTATCAGAAAAACACGAGATCTATAACAGCTGCTGTGAAAAGAAAAAAACAGTGATTTATTGAACTATGGAGGGACGATGTGAAAATTGTTGGCCTTGATCTTTCACAGTCGTACAAAGTCTCGCAAAAGTACTGTTAAATAAGTTTCGATCAAGTGCCAAGAGGGCTGCAAGAGACCAATAGTTTTATGCAGTCATACTCCCTAACAACATGCACGTGTTCTTACTTACTCAGCAGCATTCCGTTACAGCATTCCACCAACCTCGGCGGGATCTCTAGCGCCAGTTACAGACTAAAATTATCAGGGTTGGATGCAAAATGTTAAAAAACCTAAATTACGTCGAAGATATCACCAACAAAAATATTCTGGTAACTTTGATGCTGCACCATACGAGAATTTAAAATTATTAACACTGAAGTTCTGCAAGAAATCGCAACTCACAGTTTCCAAAAAAATTAACATAAAATATAGATATTTCACATCCAAATTAACTCGTCTCTACAAAGCACCGAAGTCTGATCATTCAGAAAAATTTTAATAGGAAATCGATTTCACGTAAACACTACGCATCCTTAATCCTTTAAAACGGTAAGCAGTGGTTACCAGTGAAAAGTTGAAAGAAGCAAGCTGACTCACGAGAGCCTAGCAACAAGCCCACATTAACGGAATCACGCCGCAATGACACAAAACAGAAAAGTAGTTGCGCAAGCAGAATTTCCTTCGTAATGTTGACGGACGTACTCCAGGGTCTTTAAAATTAAAGGTACCTCATTATGAAAGGATATGCCAATATCGGTAACTCTCCTACATAGGTGGTGAAAGGTCAAACAAGTGGCCAAAGCCGCATAAAAAAAAGGTAAATAGCACCACTCAAAAACGTCATTAAAGTCAATCTTATTCTTATTTGGAGAAGCAATAAGATTGAGGAGATTCAACCAAAGGAAAAAAGATCATCTCACCAGCCTAAGCCGACTTAAACAAAAAGCTACCGCTCAAACCTTTCGACATGACAAATGACATGATAGAATGGCATCAGATTGGGAAGAAAGACTACGCCCACAAAAATGATAAAAAAGATGATCCAGAGCTTTGGGCTACATCATTCTCCCGTCTGCCTACTCAATCACACATAGAAAAAAGCTTAAATACGAAAGCAACTATTACCTACAAAAGACCTACCACAGCTGAATAAAAACTAACAAGCTACAACACCTTTCTTTAAAGTAAGAGAAAAAAACAAACCGAAGGTTCGTCAAGGCCTTTTTCAAAACAGCTTACACTCCTACTTTTGCTGTACAACCCAATCCCAGGGTTGTTCGCGGACCGCAAAGCCGCTGTAGTCTCTCGAGACAATTTCGATCATAACTAGCCGACTGATCGCACTAAAAAGTCAATCAAGACGTCATAAGATACAAAATTTTGTATTTTTTTAATTCAAAATACAGGTACATTTGCATTTGAAATTTTGCGTGGCAGTGTTACGTTACCAAGATTTCCATGTGACGTAATTGTGGCCTGGGAAGAAGGTTCAAGTGCCATTTAGCTGATTTTATAAAGAAAACACACGAAAATCCGCATCCCATTATAATCGGCGAGTTATGATACAAATTGCCTCAAAAGTCAAGATTTTTTAAAATTCCCGATCTTTAAGCGGTTTTAACTCTCTGGATACCTGTGAAGATGAAACATAACGCACTAATTAATGCAAAGCACGACCCTGCCTCATGCTAAATAATTCTCGTGCGTTGTTCATTGATTTTTTCTATTCGGCTTTGCCCGTTTTTTGACTTTTTTACCACCTAAGTAGGTTAGTTACCAATATAGGTACCTCCTTTCACAACATTTAGCCTTGAAATTTACGGGATCCTTGGAGTACGTCTGCCAACCTTACGAAGGCAAATCTGGTTACGCATTCTACCAACCCTCTGTTTTGAGTCTTCGCGGTGTGATTCCGTCAGTGTGGGCTTGTTGCTCGGTAATTGGCATCAGATACTTTTCCAATTTTAGTAAAAGCAATTATTTCAGAACAATATATTTTCCAGCTTTTTACTTGCCGCAGCATTTTTTCATTTTATTTTTGACTTTCCATGCTTTTTCTACTCTTATTGTAGCCTTTCGACGTTTCACCCGTAAGCATTGCTTGCAGATTTCATGACTGAGGATGCGTGGCGTTGTGTGAAACTAATTTCCTATTTCAAACAATTTGCAGATTCCTTCCAGTTGGTAGGCTTTGTGGAGACTAGTTACTTGAAAACATATCTGTGCAAGTCTGAATCATCGCAAAGTCGTGAAAGCAGAGCCCTGTCAGCTGTTTTCTCGAAAGCTTGCTGCAAATCCAGAGTTTTTAATTGTTCCACACTCTTAAGTTTGGGATCGGTTGTTGTTACCCCACTTTCCAGGGCAATATGCATGTTACATGTTACGTTCAAGCAGTAGTTTCTGTCCATTGATGTTCAACGTTCATACAGTCCGCGTAACCAGAAGTCTTCTGTCGAATCCAGTTTGTGTACGATGACACTTTGGTATAGACTCCCGGTGTACCGTCACCACAGTTTAAACCGTAGCTTGTCACACCATCCACGTACCATCGATTGTTATGCTTACAAAGCAAAGGTCCTCCGCTATCACCCTGCAGTAAAGCAGCAATTAGTAATTGCCATAGGATTTTAGTGGTTTCCTTGTTTCTACAAAAGTGGGAAGCAACTGAATATTTTTTTGCAATAAACAGAATACACTAATCAAATTCAAATTATATTACACAGCACAATTCAAGGAAAACTGCTCTGGCAGTTTTAAATTTAAAAAAGTTACTAATAACTACAAAATCAAACCTGACAAGTGTCTTGTTGTAGTTGACCGCCAACGCATAGCATGTTTTTCTTAACAAAGTTGTCATAAACATTACAGTTTGACCCGGCTTTCACGTTTAGGCGGACTTGTTTCAACTTCGTGTTATCCGGGCCGTGACCTAAAAAATCCCCAAAATACAATTTCAGTAAGACAAAAAATCAGGAAAAAATTTGTACAGATGAATCAGTTTTCGAATCCGTCGTACTTCACATCGACAGAAGTCTTTTCGTTTTGTTTTTCCTTTATCAGTGTTTTCAACGTTTGCAGTTATATGATCACCAGGCTCATGAATTCCAAACCTCATTTAACCTTTTTCGTGGTAAAGAAAAATACGCTTGGAAGTTTTTTCTTAGCAACAAGGCATTTAGGAGTATTCACCCTTTGTTTAGAAGAGTAAGCACGACGGCAGGATAGAGTGAAGCGTATTGTCTTGTTGCACACTTCACTAAACGAAAACTTAGTTTTTTACCACACTTGTAAATTAGTTTTGAAACAAAGCAGAATCTTTACGGTTCATGCGAGTTGAAACATTACATGTTATTGGTGTTTGCCAACCGTAAATCACAACTTTACTCCGACATAAATGTTTTCAAGAGAAATGTGGAAAGGCTGAAGAGAAAGTCATATGCCTACTCGCTTTTATCCAATTAGTTTTCTCCCTGATTCTGGCATGCAGAAAGAAATGTTTTTCAAAACCTTGGTATCCTAAAACAACGCTAAAAAACTGCATTTCACAAACTTTCGAACAACTGCTGCTAAGCGTATGGGATGTCGGGTGACACTTGATGCGCACCTGACCGTCCTTGACTGAATGCACTTCGTATAATCTGACATAAACTCATCCACAAGCCGCCCCATGTCTTTTTCAAAACTTTATTAGACTAAGGTGTTCGTGAAAATTTGATTGTTTTAGTTAAAGCAAAACTATCTTATTATGCTTTTTATTTACGCCACATGTTCATTTGCTTTCTATTGCCAAAGCCCAAAACTACAAACAATTTTAAACGGATCATTATAATATGAATGTATACCACAAACAATGGGAAGAAAAGTTTTTTGAAAATTTGATTCTATTTAAGGTTTCGGCGATGAGCAGGAGGTGCCATTCCCATGGGCGTCCACAGCGGGGAGCAAAACAGGCATTTGTCCCCCTTTGGAAATAGGGAAAAAGGCCAAAATTTCCAGTAAACATCCTGTCAGCAGCTTAATTCCGATCGATTGATTTAATTTTTGCAATGACAGTTTATTTGCCGTTGACTCTCACTGCACAAGAGTCAAGTTCATTCACTGTTCTGGTCCCTTGCAGCGATGAGCCTGCAGTTCATTCATGTCCGTTCATTTGCCTGGAAAAGTAGGTTGCGAAACTTGCGAGCGGAATGTTCTGCTGTTGTTCTGTATTGCGTAACAATAACGTGGCAACAAATCTTCAGAGGTTAACTTCGAAATTACGGCAATAAGCGTTTTGCGGCATGGGACTGTTGAACGCAGACATCTTGGCAGGTAATGCAGCGAGACAGTGACTGCTGATAGAGGTAACCCACGTAGTTTTATACTTTGTGAAAAGAAGCATGAGAGATGCTGTAGCAATGCTTCCACAAGTTTGAAAAATCCATTGTTAGTTTGAGACTGTAAGTGTGACCAGTGTGCCTAGGTTTGCCAGATGGCCGGTATTTCACCGGCCTGGCCGGTATTTTACTGCTAATTTAGCAAAGGCCGGTAAGAAGTTGGTATTTTGAAAACCTGTGCCTGAAGCCGCTATTTTGAAAATAAATGCATTGGAGTAACTCCAAAAGGAACCAACATATAACTTCTCAAAGTATAATGACTCTGGTAGTGAATCTTGCCAGGACATTTCCTGCATGGTAGTTCATATAAGTCCAAAATCGGGGAAAATTATTATTACTTCTAACTTCTCTTTGTTTTCTCTGTTCCTTTGTTTAGTCATACTTACCATTACCATACTCCTTAGTCTCAAACGTGGTCTGTATGAGCATTTTTTTGGCAATTAACCGTGAAACCAGCGCATGTGGAGTTGTTGTCTGAACCATTGAGGGCTATTGCAGAAGAACCCAGGAAAATCATAGGAATGGACAGGAAGAGAGTGACATTGCAGCGACTAGTGAACCTTATACTCCACTGCGCAAAAACAGAGATTGAGAAATTGTATCTTTAATAAGTCTTACCAATTTTCGTTGATTCACTGTTTTTTTTATATTTATTTTCGTACAAAGCAATTTCCACCGTGACCGTGATCAATGTGCAAATATTAATCTCTCGGATAAAGCTTTTACCTCAATCACTGTTACTCTCGCCAATGGCAAAGGTATTGAATAGGCTCTGTTTGAATACGCAGTGTTCACTAATAACTACAATAACTTGGCCTACGCCTTATTTCGATTGTCTTTTCGATGATAAGATTTTTGTCATTGTTGACAAAAAGGCTGGTATTTTTGCTAAACACATCTGGCAACCCTAAATGTGCCTGAATGAATAGTTTAATTCAATGATCGGCAAAATTTTGTTGTGATGGCCTAAACCACCCTTTCAGTCGTAATTAAGGCTCATGCTTATTGTTTAAGACCCAATTTCAAATTTATGCTATATTCAGTTACCTGTTACATGCCAATGCTATGCTAACTTCACAAACCGAATAATGACAAATACATTATTTTCTTACGGCGTCAAACGTTCAATGTTCTATAGTTGTTACAGTAGCCTATGTTTTAGTCCACGCAAACGGCACAGGACTTTAGCTCTTACATACCAACAGCCCACCAAAGAAAGTGTTGCACGGCCCAGTAAAAAATGCTTTAACGGCCCACAATTGGGCCGAAGCCCACAATGTGCTGACCACTAGCTTAAACAAACTACTCATGTGCAGGCTTCTTTTCATATAGTGAAAAACCACGTGGCTTGTTAGAATGCGTCTATGCTGGCTTGTGGTTGGGAAACGTCTTGTGGGAATAAGGTTTCTTTCTGACTTCTCCGTGAGTACTGAGTGCAATGCTGTATTTACCGTGACGTGTTTTCATAATTCATCTGCTCAGTTTTTTGAAGCTTGCGTTGTTTTAACTGAAATTATCGTAAATATACTGGCTATTGCTGCCAATGAACGCATTTTTGAGACTGTTACCGTAACACGGGGCATTTTCTTTGTGGTGTAAAAAGGGCAAAGCTTTTTGTGGATGTTCATTTGCATTGCATCGTCAGCAACTTGAAAAGGATAAACAAAATGTCGATGTTTTCCACCACTCTGGAAAAATTTCTGCGGACGCCCATGGCCATTGTTCTTAAAATCTAGTTTGGCCATAGCGTCCCCTCCAAAGTTTTTGTTCGACATCAGGGAAATTTACACTTTACTGTTTTCATAACATCTTTGTCCTACACCCCCACAGATGGCCCCCGGATTGAACGGTGTGTCTCCGACCCTCCTTTCAGATGAACATTTTCAGCGTTTTTATTTGCAATCCGGATTGACAAGTTTTTTACTTCAGTTCCTTCTGTTCTAAAATAAGTGCATCATCACGGCAAAAAACTAAAAGACAAAAAGTACTATTTTATAAAAAAACAAACTAATCATTCAAAAGATTTTTTTCTCTGGTTTTGCCACCTACCTCTTGTTGCTCCCCATCCAACTGAGTAGCACTGCGATCCAGAATAAGGACCCCAAGATCCAACCGTTAAAGCGGGGCCTATGTTATTCGGTGTGCATGCTGGTCTGATGTGTTTTGCCATCGGAACTGCTTCAGACAACTTTATCAAGGCTATGTCGTTGACGTGAGTAATTGTGTCATATCTTTCATGTGTGATGATTTGATGCACACGCCGAGTCTGTAAAATCAAGGAAAGTCTTAGCGTGCTTTTGCACAAAGCAGCTAATAAACACTTCTGTATATCAATAGCAACACTGAATACATATTCTTCGTTTGCGCAGGTTGCATGCTATGTGAATTTCCCTCGGTGGTTTTTACTGTATAGACTTTTGTAATAAAACCAACAACTTTTAACATTAAACTACTTTACATGATTTCATAGTCACACATTACTTTCGCACTTTCGCTTTGATTTCATACGAACTAAGCAGGATTTTTAAGGTGTTTTAGGGGCCCGATTTGGGTCCTTAGAATCAGAAAAAAATATCATCGTGTCTCTAGTATCAGGGAAAATCGGGTCCCTAGAATAAATGAAATCGGGTCTCTACAGGTCCATGCCAGGTACCTAACATTTTCCTAAAAAAAAACCTGAACTAAGTTAAAACGAACCTTAACTGTAGTTAAGTCTTGAGCAGACTTTTTATTTCTGCTGGAGGGAAACACTACATAAGTCATATCTCCCATTGTTTAAATAGAATAGTAATTTTAAAATTGTTAGGACTTCAAAACAGATTCGAGAGCATTTTCTACATTGGTAGAATGTGTCGGTTTTTCAGAATCTATAAAGTCCAACTCATTCACATAAGAATTATGTTCCTGCTACCTAGAAGATATTATATTATACTACTGTAGTTCGCTTTGCCGTTCAAACATTAAGTTTTGTAGTTAACTTAGCGATTGTGATATTCTTGCTATGCATTCATTGCTGAATAGTGAATACCTGAATACAAAAAGCATGCAAGCTTCAGTTACTTGCAAAACTTGATGTGTAAAAACATATGGGGTTTTTCTTGGAAGTCTGAAGGTTTAGTTCAGCTATGTCCAACCCAAATGGGTTACCGAGCCAAAAACTATGTCACTATCTTGACCAGGGTCGCACATTGAATGACATATTATTGAGGGCCTCACCTTCAATGGCTTACTTTGATCTTAGCAAACCAAATTTAGCTTAAGCTGATACAGTATACTAAACGTGTTCGAATCCTAACTGCAATGGTAACAGCCGTGATAAAGTGACGCTAAGGACCACTTGCATCAAAAATGTGAAATTCAAAATAATCAAGATAAGGACAGGTTATCAGCATGTGGGATACTTTTACTAGGGTGAAAACCTAAACTGGGCCACACAAAACCTTCGACTGGGCCACATGCGGCCCGCGCGTTGGACAGAGCTGGTTTAGTTGAATTATATTAAATTCTTTAAAAAGCTGTTATCAGCCAATTCAATTAAACTCATTGGATTTTACAGTAGTCCTCTTGATCGCAGGGGCCAAACGTTTTCAGATCCTCACCGAGATAAAGTCCTTTCTTCGGTGTCAACAAAAGTCAAGCAGACAAGCCAACTGAGTCAAATACTAGAAAGGCAACTACTTGTACAGAACAGAACTGCTGCTCACACTTAGACAACCTAAATATCGACTAAAGACTTTCACACTGTTAAACTCATAGATAAAATAATTTGCGTCCACACTCTGCGTTGCCAACATTGCGATGCACTGCTGTCAGCATAGTGTTCCTAACATGTTTTGGCATCAAAGTGTTTTGTATAATTACTCTTGCATATCCATATTTGCATTTATGGCTTTCCTTTCAATGTGACGTTCTCGGGTATTCCACATACTTTTGCCGCTTGCACAGCTTTTTAACTTTCTTTTTATGGGATTTTGGTTTCACCTTCAGATGGTTTAAATCTGTGTTTCTCAAACTTTTTTATTCCATCGCCCCCTTTTTACTCTCGACACGTCGTTTTTGCCCCACAAGCCTGATAAAACAAACACAATGTAGTAAGTTTAAAGACTTTTATTTGGAGAAAGTATTAAATAGCTCAACCAATCCATTAAATAGCTGAAATATGCAATTCTATTATGACGCTAATATTACGTTTGGAACTCTTGTGAAAATAATCCACACAGTAGCCGGGCACATAGACGACCCAGAGTAAAATTTAACGGATAAATTCCTTTAGCAACAACCCCCAATGATATAAAAATTAAAATTAGCAAGAAACTAACAAGTCATAAGGGTAGGCTACTGAAAATACTCGATGTTGATTAGTGGTTGAGCATTTTCGCCCCTTTGCGTTGTTTTGCCCCCTATCGCCCTTCTTGGTTTTTTGACCCTTTGCCCTTCAATATCGCCCCAAAGGGGCGATTCCACCCACTTTGAGAACCACTGGTTTAAATCCAACTGAGGGCGGATGTTCAGCACACGAACAGTGCTTACTCTCAAGATTATACTAAATTTTAGCAAGTGCTCATTAGTTTGTTTTTAATATCATGCCCATAAGACACAATCGCTAGTCACCATCAAAAGGTCCAGATCAATTTGTTATTTTAATAAAAAAATTCTTTTTTAGGCAATTTCAAAAAGTAAGCATTAGTTTCGGCATTCTACGGGCAATGAGTAAAACGGATGCACCCGGAATGTCAGCAGATTTTGTTGGATGGGCTGACCAAAATGTAGGGGAGGGTGGCAAGAGAAAGACCAAAAAAGTTCACCCTCGAATTTCCAGCAGGAGGATACAATTGCAAAACGGGGTTCGAAACGCTGGGACACCACTGTTCACGCCCCCTAGATGCACCAGCACGTAACGGGGCCCTTGTGGAAAGCTGCGTCACTTTTCCTGCAAAGTTGGGCAGTGAATAAATTCTCAAGAAAACGTGTAGTATAACTTTCTGACCAACATCTTCGCTGGCTGTTTAATTTGTTATAGTAGACCCAAAATAATTGGGATCCTGGTCGATACACAGCTGTTGGTTATTCTCTTGTTGGCTGATTTACCATAAAACATTTCGTTTTGTTAAACTTACCACAACAAAACGTCCGTGTTCATCAGATTTTTTATGCTTTCCAATGTGGATCGTATACAGGTACGACTGCTTTCTAAAGAAAAATCGCATAAAACAATCTTAATCATGTTGCTGAAAACGCAATAAAGCACCACAAACTGCCACTCAAGAAAATGTATATCAGACTTCATGGCCTGGGAAAAAAATAATTTAAAATGATACGCCCCTTCCAGTATATAAGATGTAAAAGTGAAAGCATGTAAATGCCAAACTGACGGACTTTTAACAGATTCCGTTTGACAGATTTTTATCACAAAGCTTGCCAGGAAACGCAGACAATATCTCATAAAAAACAATAATTTACTAATTTCCTCGCATTTAATAGTAACACTGCAAAAAATCAAACGAGATAATTGAATCTTGCAATATCCTACACTTTTTTTGAAAAATGTTGAGATTTTTTCATTCTAATTCATTATCTATGTCGTCTCCACGATTTTTTCAAAGCGATATAAAAATTTGGTTTTTACTTGTGCTCGAAACTTAAAATAGAGGAAGTTATGATCGTATTCCAAAGCTCACGAGCCCTAAAGTAACATTGAAAACTATAAATTTCGACATTCACTGATAACTGAATATCTCAAGGAAACCTCGTCAGGTTAATTGCAAACATTTTCTTAAAAAAATATTTTAACCCATTGCCTTCGCACTTACGATTTGTTTCATATTGAGTTTGAAAATGTATAAATAGGTTTTCTGTAATTGGTGAGATTACGCATTCTTGATCACGTCGAAAGCAATACCATGAAACAGTCTAAGCAAAAACGTTCGTGATAATTTCTCCTCTTTATAAAGATCACCGTAACCCTCAAACTTCCGATTGTTTCTCGAGCCAAACTCAACGTCAGCAAATAATTTCCAAAATAAATTTTTGATGCTTCTATTTCAATAAGGGCTGATAGATGATGCTTTTACGTGTAAATTTTTGCCCAAAAATATTTGCACTAAACAACAGGATTGCGGAGTCGTAAGGAGTCGGAGGTTTTTGGGTGGAGTCGGAGTCGGATTCCTAGCAGCACTAGGAGTTGGAGTCGAATTTTTTTGTCCGACTCCGACTCCGGAAGTCCAATTGGATCATTTTTTGTGTCACACTCCTAAGTTGGGAATTCCTGTTGAAATGGTACAATTTCTTGTGATACTTTTGTTGAAACAGAGACTTCTTGCTTTGTACCACGATTTCCATGTAATGTTAGATGCTACAAAATTCTTGACAGCCAAAATTCATTCACTCTATGTTAAAGAGTCGGAGTCGGAAATTTTGGAAAGGTCGGAGCTGAAGTCAGAGTCGGATATTTTTCCTGCGACTCCGCAACCCTGCTATACACTAAGGTGTTGCAGTATGTCGACTGGTGAATTTCTCAAAATGTTTTTTACTGAATTCTGTATAAAGAAGAAAAAGCAGATACCTGAGTTTTTACACGAATTTTGTAAATGGTTTACAACAGTGGTGAGCAATTAGCGGCCTGCGGCCACATGTGGCCTTTTCATTGACCCTTGGAAGCATTCAGGAAATATCTTCAAATCCGAAATTTCCTCCAACTTATCACAACTTCAACTGAGACTTGCTTCTGTTACCATTAGAAGGCACGGTCTTCTCAAAGTGGCCCAATAGCCAAACTATTTGTCCACCTCTGGTTTAAAAAATCGATAAACGCCAATTCCTGACAGCATGAATTGTTCTCTGACATGTTCAGGTTAAGATTTACCAATCGCTTTAAATCACTTCGGTGAAACAGAATTCGTATGCAATGTGCTGCGGGGTTTTGCATCTGGTTAGACTCCTATCGCTGAAAATAAAGTTTGTTCTTCAAAAAAAGCTATTTGAGTAGTACCTCAGCAACGGAAATACACTATAAAATATTTTTCACCCAACCATAAATCGTGTTCTTACTCTAAGGTTAATGTTTCGGTATTTAAGAAACAATGGGCAGCTGTGAGAATCCAGTTCGAGCAAATAAGCGTTCCTCCACATTGATATGTTTGTGTTCCCAAAACTCCTTTAATTAATTGAACGATCCACGGCCATGACCCGGAAACAGCTCGCTGTCCACCTGTGAAAACATCTTAAATAAGAACAAAAGCACAACAAAACCATTTCTATTCGGAAACAACCAAATCGTTCAGGCTTGAGCAATTTTTGAGACTTCGAGCTTCACATCTGGTAAGGAATCTTACTTAAATCTAATCTATGATTTTGAAACCAGTTGAAACAAAACACATTTGCATATGGTATGGACATTGTTACTCATGGTCAGGGGTTGATATCAGAATTTAGGGGCCCGAGCAAACCTCTTATGAAGGGGCCCCAAAACATCGCCACTGCGAAAGGTAGATGTGGGACTAGGTGGATAAAAGAATTAAATATGTTTCATATTTCAATTTATGAACAAAATTCATGAGCATACAACAGCACCAAAAATTTCAAAGTTTTTAAGCTGGTCTCTTGAAAACTACCCATATTTTGCAATGACACTATTTCTTCAAAAAAAAAAACAGTGTACAATACGTCATACACTATTTTGTTAACAATGGTACCAATAAACTAAATAATCACTTAAATCCGTGTGAAGTTAAGAGAGCTGAGGCTATATCAGAATTAGCAAGGAAAGTTTAAGGTACTGATACGGAATCCTGTTGCGAAACGGATGGCTAATGCAAATTTGTTGAGAAGCCTATACCTAAAAAGAGCTCCTTCTGAAGACAGTAAGTCAAGTGTTTCATGACTACAAAAATGCGGCAACAGACTGTTAATATGACGCAGCCTTTCGCAATACTGCATAATTGAGTAAATAGAATAATTGAATCTGTTTAAAAATAATGGAGTTCGAAACTGGTTCATGTTTGAGCAGACAAAATTTGTGAGATTTCATGTGTACAATAGATTTGAAATTGGTAATCGTTTCAGCTAAATCCATCCCCTTGGGCTCCCGATCTATCACTGTAGCAATACAAGAAAAACCGGTGTTGCTTTTTGAACAAAACCGACAAATGTCAAATGAAATGAGAAAAACAAATAATCTCTAGACCGGCTATGTCCAACCTGAGGCCCGCGTGCTGCATGCGGCCCAGTCGAAGGTTTTGTGCGGCCCAGTGAGCTTTTCATTATTGTCTATGTAGAACAAAACGACAGCCTGTCTTCATTTTTATAATCTCAAATTTGACATTTTCGATGCAATGGTCTTTACTGTCTGATTGGAAGAAGCTGTCAATTCCATCGTTTTCTCGCACTCCAACCGCAAGAGGTGAACCACCATCAATAAACTTACTGGAAGGTCCGGACAGTCCTTCCGTCTGTGTCCCAATTCAGCAAATTCCATCGCTTCACAACTCGTGAAGAACGGCCCACACAAGACGAGGTACCACGAGCCTCGACAACAAGGAGGTGTCCGACCTACGGAATGTCCCAACACCAAAGTGAGATAGTATCTCTGGCTCTTCCACGCCAGAGGAGAGCCAGGAAAATCCCTGGTATTAGATTATATTTTTCCCGAGTTAACACTCCACGCCTGATCAGCTCACAAATCCTGGTTTTGAGATTCCTTCACTTTCTGCATGCCTCAATTCAAAATTTCCAGCATTTCGAGAAGAGCACTAGTAATTGCGATCCGTAAGCCGAGAAAGACATTGGGGCACCCGTAGAGTTATCGCCCTATATGTATCTACTGTGTACTGTGTCCCCTTCAAGTTCCTCGAGAGATTCATCTACGCTTTTGTCAAACCAATTATTGATCCAATACTCCCGCAGGAACAGGCGGGCTTTCGACATTGGAGGTCGACCGTTGATCATATTAATTCGCTGAAGCAAGACACCGAGGATACTGTAGGCTTTTGGCTAAGAAGAAGGCCAGAGCTGCGTTTGTCAGTCTCACAGCAGCCTACGACTTTACATGTTATCGTGGACTCACCTGCAAGTTGTTGCGATTGCTACCTGGCAGACACATATTCCGCATGATCATGGAACTTATCAGTATTCGCAGCTTCACCCTTACCACCGGGCTGGGGTACTGGGACAACAACGTTGCGAATAGCCCCGTCAGTCCTGGTCCACTCAACAGCAGAGTGCTGCGCTCCTGTCTGTTGCCGCAGTGCTGACACCCGCCTCATTGATTTTGTCATCAACGACGCCTTGGGAACTGTGACTGGATGACTGCGTCCTACACCAGTGGACAATCTTCCTATCCTCGCGGGCATCCGACCTGCTGACCTTCGTCGCAATGGAGCCGCGCCATCTCTAGCACGCCGTGCCATGGAGTCTGGACATCTGCTCCACTCAGCGCTGCACGGCATCTCAAATCTAGAAAACCCTTTGTACCTGCCGCACTACAACTCATCAGTTAATCTTACGACGACAACAACATAGGTGCGGTGCTTTGGGCGGATCACCGATTGAGTGCGAAGCGGTGGACAACACTTAAAAGGCACGGTACTTTCATCCCTGACATTAGCATACACCCACCCTCCTGGAATTGCTCTTCCAAAAACACCGTGTGTCCGGCCAGCGTCTGAAGGATTTTTTCCAGGCGGGACGAATAGCGCATTTTTCCAAGAATTTTTCTAGGGAGCCAAAAGTGGTAAAATTCCGCTTCACCACTCGAAACTAAGAAAACAAACTTTATTGCTAAAAATTTCAAAATCCAGGGGAAGCCTTGATCTCCTGCCCCCCTTTTGATGCCCATTGGTTCGGCTTAACCGCCTCTGCACCGGTGTTGGACGTTTTCGCTCCTGCTTGCACAAATGGAGCATGGCCCCTTGCGCGGCTTGTGAGTGTGGCGCAGAAGAACAGACCGTTAACAATGTTATCCTCCGCTGTCCAAATCATCAACCACCCCATGGACTGCATAGCCTGACGGTCCTGGACGATGAGAAAATCGAATGGCTGCTCAACACCTGCCCGGAGATCTAGTGCGGCCAAGCAGTGGAAACGAACTCGCTCAAACAATGAAGGAAAAGGGTGCACTACTCACTGATAGATTTCCACATATCCACTGAATTGTCGGTTCAAAACTGATTTCTAGTTTTCTGATTTCTACTCATGCGTTCCTCTGTACTAAACTGATGTCCAAGTATACCTTTGTTGTTCCGGTAGCAGTAATTTGCCTATCGCATCGCAGTTTGGGAGTAATTAAGTACCAGTCGTTACCATTGCAGTTAGTACTCATATGCTGTCAGTAACTTTAAACTAAACTTTGATTTGCAAAAATGATACTAAGTCAATCAGTGTGCGGCCCTCACGAAGATAGCAACAAAATTTTTGGCCCAGTGAGGCATTTCGGTTGGACATGGCTGCTCTAGACGTGCAGCATACATTTTGGTGACGTCGCTGTTCGAAACGTACGGATTCAATTTACATGAAACACAACCAAACTACAGTCTTTCCTACAGTATATCAAATCCAAGAATTTGAGATGGATTTCACTTCATGCACGAATTTTCCAAGCTTGACACCAATTAATATTGTTTTCTTAACCCTGGAAAGCACTTTGAGTATAGAAAAAAAAAACAAAAAAGTGCGTTCAGTTTTGAAATATGTTTTTGCAATTCGCTGCTGTCCATCTGTGGAATTGCTTAGAGTTTACGCGCCGACGTATTTTTGCTAAAAGCTTTTATAACTACCATACAATTCTAAATACTGGTATATGAGCTACCTCTGCCAAAGCCCCGTGAAAGACATAACTGGTATGCTATCTGTTGGACTGATGTCAAAAAAGTGCAATTAATTAAACCAATACCTCGTACTCTTCAATCTATCAAAATCCTGTAGCCTTGTACGTGAGCATCACGCTTGTTTATCGTTGTCTATGTGCAGTATATCGTGCAAGATTTGTTAAAGTAAACTCTCGAAAATTAACATTTCTACGCCCTTCAAACGTTTAGCCTATTTTTGAGGAAGGCCTGTCAAAAACGAAGTATTCTTTTCGCAGCAGTTACGCTTTTCCATAACAAGATGGAGACAAAAATGCAAGTAAAAAATTACGATGATTATCAAATGTGTTTGATGAAACTTACCAATGATACGAAGCATCGGTTGATAATGTTGAGTCCCGCACTGCACTGTTCTTCGCACAACTGAGAAAAATTAAGTGGAATCTCAGGTCAAGTACTTTTGGCCTGGCGAAAATATCGCAGAAAAGCAATTGATTTCAGCTGTTTCTGTGTTGCCGCTGCACATTCTATAGGCTACATTCCATAGTCTTAAGTTTACCGAATCTTAACGCTAGTTTTAGGTAAAAACATTTATTCTGATTCCGGGATAATTTCCTTGTCAGATTTAATTGCTTAAGAAAGCAGCTGAAGGGAACTTTTGCACTGTGATGCCACTTTTACCAAAGTCATCCCCAACAGGTGCATTTCAGAGGTTCAACTTACAGCATCCATGGAAAAGGAATACGTAGATAGATACCTACTTTACCTTCACCTATTGCAGATCACAAACGCTGGAGACGGGCTATAGGAAGGGCCACCCTCAAGCGCAGGAAGTTTATCGAAATGAAGCACGTGAGGTATAGTATTTGTCAATTTTGTTGAGGGCAAAAGAGAAAACATCAAGGTAGAGAGTATCATCAACAGTTGATGATAAAAACTACGAATTTCGAATATAATGAAGATAATATTTTCAAAATGGTTAGAAAAAACTTCAATACCTTTCTGTTCTTCGCTCTTTTTGCCAATAAATATTACCAGTTCACAAAAAA
>JGI24021J15306_10000564_pt1 | contig 29428 bp, 17 predicted proteins | sample Ectturendosymbi1_FD_15306 | JGI IMG/M metagenome (IMG submission 15306) | reverse complement strand
ATTCATAATGTGTTTTTCTTAAAAGATTTGGCTTTACCTGTTGATTGGCAATTCCAAACGCAATAGTGATGCTGAGAAGTAAGAAGAATGCAGCAATTAAAGTCGCAAAGATAATCGTATCCTTTCTTCGGTTTGGATTTTGTATTTTTGTTGGGTTGGTGGCACCTGAAATAGATAAATATATTTGTTCTGTAAAAAATGCATTTTTCAAAAAGCATAGAAAATTATCGCAATCCTAAAGCACTTGTTGTCGCTAACAAAATAATACACTGCCTTTGCAACAAGCTGGAGCTACAACATGCAGCTACATGGTGTGTCAAATAGCAAAAATGTTAACAAAATATTTCCATAGCGTAAATGAAATTCAAGAATAATCTTAATAACAGACGGAAAATATTTTCAGTAAGACATTTGCTGATTTAGATTCGGCATTCAGATGTTAACAAGCTACAGTGCATCTCCTCATCGCCAACTTCCGACGCGACGCAGTCTTAGAGCTTTCAAAATTGAGTGCGCAAAAACAACTGAATTGCATTTGCATTTTTTATTTTTTTAAACGTACTATTCTTTGAAAAGTATTATCAAACAACTGAATTTATAACAGTTATGATACGTTTCCAAGTATATATTCTACTGTGTCTTGCTTAAGGGACAATCATTCTTTTGTTCTCAAATTTCAATCTTTTCATTCGGATTCAAGCACACCACATGGGAAAAAACTGAATAATGATTATTATCCCTGCTGTGAAAGATTGACTAAGAAATTTGCATGAGATTTTGGTGCTTTTTCTGCTCATCGCCGCACATCCACGGTTGCAGTCTCGCTGTTTTCTTTTACATTTAATTAAAAGCTGATGATGCAGGCGTGATTTGATGAGTTGCGGCGTTTTGAACCAGGCACAGTAACGTGACATTAAAAATATGTTGTCGTAAACAATGCGTTGAATGACTTGCTTGATGCAGAGACTTGTTATCAATGAAATGGCAGCACATAGTGTAATACGTTCAAATAACTTGCTTCAGAAGCATTGGATAAGCGTAGTTAGAAATGAAAAATGTGACTAGCCATTCTTCCGTTTCAAATTTCATATCAGCTACTTGAATCACAACGCAGCGATGTGGCGTTTGGGTCACTTAACGCCGAGGCACTGCAACGTTCAGTTGGTTTTCTGCATCTTTATTTCACAAAACAAATCCACAGTAGCCATCAAATGCCCCATGTGTGTTGCTAGCGACCCGAGCCGAATTTTTCAAGTGCGTATTGCTCATATCAAAGATACGCTACTTTGACACTCTATGTATTCCTCAAGTTACTCCTTAGCACTGCTTTCGCAAACACCACGTTTTTCGTTTGGGAAATTTGCCGAAAAATTAAACTTTTCCCAAAAAGTGGTAGGTAAAAGTGCAACATTTTTTTACAAGAACATGTCGTACGAGCAATCGAAGTCAAACATGCGGCCCGAGGGCCACCTGCGCCCCATGAGGTGTTTCCGTGAAGTCCGCGAACTGATGAGTTGGGCAGAGTCAAATTGTTCTGACGTAGCCACCGAATTTGTGACGTCGCGTTGTCGATACATGAAGTCTTTCGATGTCTACATTTTAGCCCACCAAATGCTTAAGACACCCTTGCTGTAAACACTGATTAACTGCGGGCAACAGAAACGTAAAGAGTTTTTCAACAAATGCATATGAAATAATTCAATAGCGGTCCTTTTCAAGATTCCACCATGAAAGCCGGTAGATACCGTGCTTCTTGCGTCACTTAGCAACTTCATAACAGAAATCCACGTTTCTTGCGTCATTTATCAACTCCATAACTTGCCAGGCGATTGAGTTAGAGAGCTGATCAAAACCTCAAAAGATACGGCTAATCTTCTAATTGGGATTTCAAAAAATTTGAAAGTTTTAGGTTTCGTGAATTTTGTGTGTAACAATATGTATAGGGTAGATTTAGGACTTCTTGGCCGAGGTCATGGACCCTGGGCACCAACCGCACGAGCCATTTTTTTACTGAGGCCTTAATTGGAAGCTTAGCTATAATCCGAGTCTTTTGAGCTTTTGGTTGGTTTCCAGCGTTCCTCGGTCAAACGTTATGGCCAGAAAGCCACACAATTTGGTAAAAAAATTTTAGCAAAATTTTCATCATTTTTTAATTAAAAAAAACTGTGGTGAATCATGTTGCAACGAACATGAAATCGTCACAGTACTTTTTTCGTACTGCAAAGAGTAACCGAACAACGTGTTACTGACTTTGTGTGCTGTTCTTACCCGTATAGAGAGTTCACTTGTTTTCGTTTTTGAACTTTTGTTCGCCAAACTCTTCGTGAAATTCAGAAATTCGTTGAATATATTACGTTTTCCTCGTTTCTGAGCTTTGTTTCATGACGTTTGTAGGTGATATTCATGATATTTCAAAAAACTTCCAGTTTGGCGATGTCCGTCTGCTTCGCTTGCCAGTACATACGTCACGGGTCAGTAGGGACCCACATTAGATAATAGTGATTGCCAAAAGACCTAGGCATTGGGCTAAGCAAGTGGAGTGTTAAAAAACGCAGTTGTTCAATGTGTTTCCATTATGATGAAGTCTGACTATCATAAATCACACCCGACTACAAAATAAGGGAGTGAGCAACAGTTTCGTACCAACGCTATAAAAAATAGTTATATCTTTGGTTAATCAGTTGTGAATCGCTATTGGCAATGTGGAAGAACGGACCAAATGGAGGTGTGCTTCGACACAAATATATGTGGCACAAAGACAGCTGAACTTAGCTCTTATTCCAGCCATCACTCAGCGGGAAACTGAGCTATAGATAACTTCCAATCCGAGTGAATTTTGAAACACAGCACAACGCAGCCTTACGAAAAAGCATTTTCAAAATGTGACTAAGCACATGGTGACAACTTTAAACGTTAGACAATTACTCCAGTAGGGGTGTATTTTATGTGAAAGGATGAATTAATTGAATCTTGTCAATCAATGCTTCTGAATATATTGGCGTATTATGAAGATTCTTGAAATTGACGAAGAACCTCTTCATCATCTTAAAATGCTAGTCGAAAACGAGTCGAGTAAAACATTAACTGTGATTTGTTCATTTGGAACCTGTTTACATAACACCTACTAAAATCCGATTACGATCACAAGTTCCTGAATTTAGTCTTTCATTCGTATTTTATTCCAAAGATAAATCTTGCGATATTTGCATGTTTTCACTCACGTTTGCTTTTCCTACAAACTAACTATCACGCAACAATGCTTTCCGATATACAATTTCACAGGTTAAGAAATCAAGATACCTTCACAAGACAATTTTTCAAGAAAGTACATAGCATAATTTGTTTGGGAAAGATAATTTTGAAATTATGAATTTCTTAATCAAAAGAGGGATTTATTCAATAATTTACGACAGATGCTTCTTGCAGTTCACTAAAACATATTCAGGCAATGGTGTGATGAANGTTGAAAAAACATTTCAATGTTTTTGTGCAAAATTTCTTCCCAATTGAATAGAGAGAGAAATGCATGAATGNGAAATATCATACGAAACACACCGAANTTTGAAGATATTCACGCGTCAAAATTTTGAAGGCAGTGAACGTAGTTCCAGTAACACTGAACTAATATTACTTTTTTTTAATAGATTGAAATATACTCAAATCTCTTTGAATAGGCATTGCTTGCAGATGTAAGGACTGACGATGCGTATTGTTACGTGAAATTGACTTCCTTTTAAAAATGTACGATATATGCTTTGCTTGATTCACCTGTAGAGTGAAGTTATTTGCTTCATGGATAATCTCGGTTGTGCATGCATAACCTATGAAATTAATTTTGCCTGTTTGGCTAGAGGAACATCATTGACATTAAGTCTACAAAATAATTATGAAAACAACAGATTTTCATGTCTCATCGTCCTTAATTTTGCTATGTGTACAATCACAAGTTTCTAGAAAAATATAGTTTTGATCTACAACCGACCGCCAACAAAGGATATTGGCAGAATTTGTGCATTTTTCTAGCATTATGGTGCTTTCGTTATGCATACGTTCGACATACATTTGAGGGGAATACATTTGTCATTGAATGCATATGTTTCTAATTACAGCACGTTTGTTTTTCGGTTCAGGTGAGCTTGAAAATAATTGCTGAGTTTTTGACAAATGCTGCGCCTGTTCTTCTGAATTAATCTTTGGAAGAATTTTGATCATTTTGGCATATGAAACCAACGCTTTTTGTTTTTATCGATCATATCTGAGCAGCGTTTAAAGGAAACTTTGTTGACCACATATTATTATGCTGTGGAAGAAGTTGATTCCAAGCTGTTTTTGGGACTAGGCTTTTCGTTACATTAATATATGAATTTAAGTTGTTGTTTTAATAAAAATTGCAGTAACATTTCAGTGCGATAGAGTCTCCAAGATATTAGCAAAAATGCGCTGTCATATTCTCGCCTACAACAGTATGTCTGTTATTTCGAGGCCTATTATGAAGAATATTGAAACGTTGTCATAAAACCTACCTTGCTTAATTCTTGTTTTGTTGCTACTATCATCTTCTCCAGTAATGCTGTTGCACTGCTCCGAGCTGGAAGTTACAACGTCACTGTTCATTATGAACAATATCCCTTAACAACTGCGAAATACAAAAATATTCCAAAACGCTTTTGCTTGCACGTAGGTTACATTCCGACTAAAGTTATCCTATGCACTAGCGCAATTAGATCTGTGGAGTTTGTACACGTGGAATCAGCGATTAAATATGAAGAAAAGTTTTCTTTGCATTTGGTTTAAACTTTGAACAAATTCTTGCACTGTCATCTTACTGATATATGTGCCCACGGCCAACTTAAGAGACGGTCGGATATGTCACTTTTTGCAGGCCATCGCTAGCAGGCCGATTCGGCTTCTTTCTCAATGCAAGTAAACTCGATCACGTACTTTCAGTTAATGACTGCAACAGTAATTCTGAGTGCACCAGCCGTTAACGTTAACGGGTCTTTTCTAAATCCTGCTTGTATTTATTTATGCGTTGCAGATTATGTTACGATTCTGGAAAATGCAGGCTATACTACTGTATATAAAACTACTAAACCACACCTAACCTTGCAAATCACGGCCATTTGCTTGACAATCTTTTAGCAAGCAAAATGTAATACAACTCTGTGCAATAGTGAAATTAACCTCTTCTGCTACACCACACTTGTTTTAAATTATACCAAAATGTCAGTAGAAATCATTTAGCTTCACAATATTCGAAACAGATGGAGTATTTGATCTTGCCATGCTGGCTGCAATGTTTGTAAAAAAGTTTCTTCANGAAACAAGTCGGTTTACCTACCACGGAGCCACTATAACTCACAATAATAANCAAAAATAGCATGTTTTGCTTAGTCAAACAATTCCTCAAATNTGGCGAAATATCTTCTAACATTCTGCACCGGGTTAGTTTTGTATTTCGACCATCAATAAACCATGATGGAAGTGTTAATGGGTAACTGCAAAACTGTAGGTGCACATGCAAAAGTTAATCAAGTTATCTGGCTTCTTGCATTGGCGGTAAGCCAGTCTCTTCATTTCAAACCATATCGCAAAGTATTACCCATGCATTTGTTTTTTTTCTCAGGTGAGCAGATGGTGAGTTCAAACAGCTGAAATGACTTGATGATTTGATAAAATGCCCATCGTCAAAACTTTCATTATGATCAGTCAAAATAAATTTCCTGCTTAGGAGTTTTCTTGACAAACAAGCAGTAGGCAATTCTAAAGGTCATTTTAAAGCTTCTTCTGTGTGAACTGTGGGAGCAGGTTGCATTTCAAATTTTAATTTTATTATTTTAGCACTTTTTAGAAATTCATCCTTAAAATATTTTATGCAGACTATAAAAATTTTGGTTGGCTTCCAGTCAGTTTGGTTGAGAAAACTTGAACCACTTTGTTTAACAAATCAGTTTTTCTTAAGTTACAGCCATAACCCACAATCGTATAACCCATTTTATCATGAAAAAATGTGAAAACATATACGTACCCAAATTTCAAACATTGACCATTTACAATTTAGTCATTCTTTCATGGTGTACAATTAATCGGATTATTAATCAAGAAACAATTTTGCAACAATTTATACTGGTAGGGTTATCATTAAAATATCCGCACAATTTAGTCACTAAAAGCAAAAGAGTTGCAAGCTATATAAAAATTCATCTCAGATTTTCAGAGGAGGCAGGACTGCCATATTGCAATTATTACACTTAAAAATGTTGCAGCCTATTTTGTTTTCACAAATAGCACAAAACCGAACTTCCACAACCCTGTCTGCAAAGCATCTATTTTTCCATGATGGGTCCAATGATTTGCTTGTTGGACTAACCAAGTCAAATCACACTCATAATTGCAAATATGGATAGCACCTAAATTTAACAATTTCTCATGCACTGAGAAATGATTGTAGCCTCTTAATGCTGGATACAATCAGTGCAGCAGTCGCATGCACAATAGTTGACATTTGCTTTATCACCTAACCCCTACGCAAAATCTAAGCTTCACTTGTGTTATAAATACAGTAATTCTTTCGCTCACCTTATGCTAATGCGCAACTGTGAACAACACTGCACATGACCCTTGCAACAACTTCCGAATGTTTTCAACCACATTATCAAAAGACTAAAGCTAGCTTGTAACTGTATGGAGGTACGAGCTGGTAAAATGAACTTCTTAGCCTGCGTGACAGGGAAACTTCAATCAAATAAAACCAAATAAGCAGGCATCTGTAGAAGAACCTTTCCAGCATCTAAAAATCTTATGCCTTTCCTAAATATATACCTCATGAGTAGGCAAATTCATGCACTCTTATCACAACAAACTGCTTCCTAACCGTATTGGTGACTATTTTATTCCATTCAGGTCAATACATTCCCACACCACAAGACTACCAACCTCTAACAACCTGTTTCTACCTAGAGTTAACTCTTCCTCAGGAAAATGCTCCCTTAAAATTTTTGGCCCAAGTGTGGTCTTCAATACCAGACAATATTACGTCTTATCAAAAGATACACAATTACGAATTTTAACAACATTTTACTTACCCAGAACAAAATACTGTGAGTTCTAGTATTTTGTAATCCTGTTTTGTTTTTATGTATATTTACTTTTTTGTCTTTTTTCTTTCCTGCGCACATCCCATTGTTGTTGGCATGAAAGTACACTCCATTGTGTGTTCTGCTTTGTTTTTCTTTTGCTCCTCGTTAATTGGCTTTTGTTACTTTTTCTTAGCTTTTTGATTTTTATATGTTTTTTAAACATATTCTTAACCACACCAAATTCCTTCAATCAATTTCGATCCATCCATCTGTCTACATAGCCATGCGTTTTCATCTGTACATTTTCTTCACCGTGTTCGTGTTTGTTTTTTTTGTTTTTTTTTCTAACTGTGTTTATTTGATCTCCAACTGTTGTTTTTCAACATGTTTAAAATAGTGATGAACAGGGTTGGTTGACTGGATGACCGTCATGGTCCTTCACCAATCCTATATGACACATTACCACTCTTTGTTTACACTGATCAGCTATTATGCCGTTGTATTTTCATTTGATCCAATCTTCACCGACGGTTGATTTACCTAGTGTGCGATGGATTTTTGTATTGCTTCTGCTTATTAGCTGAGTCATATGAAACAATGAACCATTACCGTTGCCAAAACAGATGTACACACTATAGTCAACAACTAAAACCTCCAGACATATCAGGCGTGGGCCGTGTGCAGTATAGGATCGTTATGGTGTTACGCAGCACATGCTCCAGTGTCCACATGTCTCAGTAAGATTGTGTTATAAATAAAGTGGCTGGATAAACAAACTAAGGCAACAGTGTCAAATATACACACCTACCTAACTGCTATAAAACAAACCCGATGCCGGCACTCAGTCAGACCTGGCAGGCTGATAATCGGCCTGTCAGCAACAGGCAAGAAAATGTGACATGTCCAGCTCTATCTTACGTAGGGCGTGTATGTGCCTGATATCATGCCGTAAGCAATCGGATATTGTTGTCTGAGCATGACTGCGGTTCGTGACCAGTGTGATTGCTTCGTCAGAATGAAAACTAATGCGCCTCTGCCAATGACGCTTCTTACCGCGTCAAAGATCTAACCATGTGGTTGGACGCAAGTATTGTTAATTCTAGCCAAAGGCTGGTAGTCGTCCAAATTTTCATATCAAAGATAAAAACTTCATAAATAGCTTTCAACTGTTTGGCAGATCATGGCGATGTGAATAATTGCTCTTTACTGTAGTTTCAAGGGCGTAACCTTATTATGCCACTAGTCTTAACAGTGATTTTGTTATAAGACCAAACAAGCGAAGAAATTGTGTATCACCATGTAAGGAATTAAATAACAAAAGTTATGTTTCTTCGTTCCGTACGTTATGAAATTCAACCAGAATTTTTTTTCCCATTTTCAAAGTTATCCATCATAAGTGACACGTCGAGTTGGAAACATTGTCAATGGAATATGTCTTTTTGTTCAATTGGAAATGCCTGTGCATTTTAATTTAAGTTTTTCAGGAAAATATTTGCAGCAACCACGTTTGCATAAAATGTTTTGCTGTAACCAAGGTTTTATTTTTACACTGTTGAACAAAACAGAGGTTTATCCGATCAAGTTGTCCACCGACAGAACCAGTTTTTTTTATCTTATATCTCGGTCATACTGAAATCCACACGTTCACTTAATGTAAGCATACATACAATTCTGGAAAGGGTAGACAACAAACACACCTCTGTGTAAATTTATTTTATTGAGTTTTATAATTTTGCATGATCTCAAAGTAAAGTACAAATGAAACTTCCACCACTATCTTTCCGTATAATGTCTTTTGAATAATAATCTGAGCTGAAAGAACCACACTTTGTTTATTTAGGCAAGTATTTTGATATTTCTATGATACTATTTGAATAAGATGTAAGGACTGACGATGAGTAATGCTACGTGAAATCGATTTCCCATTAAAAATTTGCAATATATTCCTTGCTTATCTCACCAGTGGAGAGATGTTACTTGAATACAGGCATGTGGACGTTTGAATCATCGCAAAACCATGAAAGCAGAGCCCAATTGGCTGGTTCCTCGAAAGCCTACAGAAAACCTAGAGCTTTCAAATGTGTAAGGTTTCTTAGCAAATATTTCTGCCCGTTTTCTCACTTTTTCATTACCACTTTTTCCTCAAGCAGCACTAATGTTGTAAGTGTTTCACTTGGCATGATTGCCTTAATCTTACAGATATCTTCGGCAATAACGTGGGAACAACTACTTCAATTCGGAAATTTTCTTATTTTCAACACTTGCTTGTCAATCTGCATTTATGCCTTTCACGTCTCTGTAGGAAATAACTTGGAAAGTTTCAATTTTGAGTTACTTCAAAAGCCGCTTAGTCAGTATGTTTATAAAAGGAGCATGATTCATTCCATGCCAAATCCAATTTTAGCTCAGTAGTAAAGTGTCCGCCCCCCAATTGGAAGTTTGGCTTTTCGATCCACGGCCACTGAAGAAATTGCCGTAGTGCTACTTGGGCAAGAGCGTTCACCTCAACTGCCCCGGCAGAGTGCAAAGTTCAGGCTTCGGCCTGCCGCTAACTGCCATCACCAAAAATATAATTTAAAAAAAAACTCTGACTGTCACAAATTCACGCGATAATGCGTTTGCGTAATTAGCAAAGATTTCGAAGTCAGCGGAAAATAACGGGAGGAAAGATTGTACCAAAACAGTGGAGACATTGGGAAAAGGTTCAAAAGCAAGCAGTCGGTTGTATTCTCTGTATTTTAATGGCAGATACGATGAGATACGCCTGCTATGAAGCCAACGAAATTTTGCAAAGGATCATAACATTGCAATGTGCTGTTTTGCATTTACTGAGACTTAGTTCACAGTGCCGGTAATTCCACCGGAATTGTTGGCAACGAATGGCAAAATAGTGAGAAACTCTTTGACTCCCTAGTTTTGATTAACTGGTCCTTCGGGTGATAAAAACAATTTAAGTACACAGCAAGTGCTCAAAAAACGAAATCCTTTAAGTCCGCACAGTATGTGTTCTTCCAGTATGCTTCATAGACTTCACATTGCTATATCTAACGCAAATAAACTTTCATTGTGCCGTATGTAGGAACTTTGTTTGCGCCTATTCCTGCGAACCAGGGCTGCGGAACGGGAACCTGATCCCTGAGCCGGAGTGCCGGAGCTGGGCATTTTGCGTGGATCCGGATCCGGAGCTCAGTTTAAAAATCAGGAGCATGAGCTATGGCTATTTGAAACGTAGCTCCAGCTCCGGTTCCCTTCCTAGATACCAATGACTTTGCCAAATTGAGTGAAAACTAGACTTACTTTACCTAAAACAGTGTTCTAAACGCGGTTTTAAGAAGTTACGACAACAAACTGCAATAATGGACCTGCGCGTCTTTGATATTTCCTTGGTTTAATTATCGCTAAGGTTGTGGCATCGTCACTGGACAGGCGTGGTGTTACTTGCAGAAGTAAAAAAAACGTTAACTAACACAAATTTTTTATTAGAAATCAATAAGCTTACTAGCAAGTTTAACTACGAAACATTACGTTTCCTAGCAGGAGCATAACGTGAAAGTGACAATTATTGGTAACGAGCTAACATTGCTTTGCATGTCAATATATTTTCAGGAGGGTATAAAAATGCAATGTAAACAAAAGTGGACTTTTTTCTAACCGTTCATCGGTGGAAACACATTTTATATTTTCAGCACGGTAACCAGTCTTATTGTCTCCTAAACTTTGCAAGTTAGATTGTGCTTTACTTTGCGTTACGTCACTGATAATTATGAGTTCACAAAATAACAAATCAGAAGTTTTACACTATTTTTAAGAAGTCAAAGTTGAATTTCTTACCAGAAGCCATATTATTTCATTGAACCCAGGGTTTCAAAACACATCTTGACATTTGTGTTAATGCAAACGTGTGCACGTTAGGAAGACACACGAGAGAGGCGATCGACTGTGTGTTTTGCGCTCTTTGCCTGGTTTGTCCGGGCAGAGCTGTTAGCTGGAATCGCTAACACTGGAACAGAGAAAGTATGCAACAAGTTCAAAACACTAGGTCGATTGGGACTGGACTGTGTCTAAATGCTAGGACACAAAGGTAGTTTTCAAAACAGCCGTTTTTCTGACTCCAGTTGAAAGAAATAGCAAAAGGTCACCAGGCATTAACAGCAAAACCGGCGACTGCCTGTCAAGATTTTGTTTAAATTACCGTTATCTTATGTAACGCTTCTGGTAGTGACTGTTCTCTAAATCTTATGAACCTGTGATTGTTGTTTTTTTCGCTGATTTCCTCATAGTAAGTGCGCTGCTTGTAACAAACGTCCAGTTTGACCTGCTTAGATTAGTTAGGTTTGTTCTTTAATTTTCGGTTGGCTTACATGAAATATTTTATTTTTAATTCAATTTGAGGCGCACCAATACAATTGAAAATCGTAATATGTAAAAACTAACATAAACCGGAGCTGGAACAGGAGCCATGTTGTGAAAAAAGCAACCCCGGAGCTGGAGCCATGCTCATGAAAACCAAGACCTCCGCAGCTGGAGCCGGAGCCACATTTTTGAAAAGAAGAGTTCCGGAGCCGGAGCCGTGTCCCTTTTACGACGATTCCGCAACCTTGCTAAGAACTGTATTGTTTAACACTGCACAACGTGCTGATTCCTAACATGTCCGGGCAAACATTTTCAATATTTCAAATACTTTTTCTTAAATACCTGTGAAGTATTCGTGAAAATGTTCAGTTTATATTTGTATTCATCGCTTTTGCAATAACATACATAACGACACCAATCGATTCTTATACTGATTCAGGATCCAACAATGTTTAACAATAATTTGAGGCAGAATTTAGTATTATCAGATTTTCAAACATTTGTGGGCAATCTGGCAGTTTTCCATCGGCAAATTCTTTAATTATACTTTTAAAATCAAACACGTCTTTATGCAGTGTTTCGACTGATTACTTTTCATATTATGCCTGTGATACATCAGTGCAATAGTGAGATCTTGGAATTTTTTTCAACGAAGCAATATATACAGCAAAGTTGAAAGTCAACAGCTATTTTAGCAAAGATTGTATTTGGAAAACTCTTCGTACTTTGATAAACAAGGAATTAGTGTGGTAAAACGCTTTGGAAGTAATCTGTTTTTGAGCAAAGTCAATGGTTATAAAGAATAAATCAACAACGTACGAAAATTTTACACGATGACAAACCCGTGGTTAAGCCATATTTTAGCGGTTACACAAACATCACTGCATAGTTTGAAACGGTTTTTCTTTCTTGCTTCATTTGATTTGTGATTGTGCAAAACTTTTTGAAGCATTTTTACCTTTCTCCAAAATCGAAATTAATGTGCTGGAAAAAGTAAATTGCGTTACTGCTTTTTGATAGTTGGAAATGTCAATATTCTTGTTATATTCTGAACAGTTTTGACTTGGGCACAATCACTTCTTTTCAACTAAAGCAAGAAAATGTTTCTTTTTATTCACTTCATTGGTTGCGCAGAGGCCAAATTATTATAACAAAATTACTTTTCATGTTATGCTTGAAATTGCGAATGTGATCCAAATGTACCGTTTTTAATGCAGTTTAAAAATTTAATGGTATGTATTTAATGATTTCGTCAATCAGAAATGCAATTAAATGTTCTATGAATTTTCAAGTGTCATTTGTGTAATTCGTTTCATAGAAAAGCTGGATTACAATATAATATGTGACTTTCGGCAAGGGAACTTGGACGAAATTTTCGGAAGCGAACATAAAAAAAGTTTCATACTGCATTGCTAAGCCAATAGGTGAATATCTGAAAAGCAAACACATAATTAAGAGATTACCGAATGTATGGCAAACACCGTTAGCGTGAGCTTACGTACAGCACATCAGAACTTGAACAAAAAAGCGTCGAATTGCAAAAACATAGCCAATTATATAGAATTGATCAATATATGTATATATCAAAAAAGCAAACATACCATCATTCAACAATGCGAATGTTAAGAAGGAATAAAGGTTATGATGGCATCTGTTGTTAAAAATGACATCTGCACTTTCAACTAATTTTCCAGTAATATTTTCATCTAGAAAATACGACGATTGTTGATTTGAGGTCAGTGATTGTATTGCCAATAACGTCATCTTCAGAAGGCACCCTAGCTTCCCTGTGCTATGGAAGGTCGTCCTACGCTGTAAAATGCATTAAAATGTATAAGACGTCTGCAAGATATTATGCACTGGTCAGATCCTTTGCAACAAAATCAGGATTATATTTTTTCGCACTTTTACCATCATTCTTTACTTTCAGCGTTCAGACAGTCAAACTATTTTGACAGGATATTGAGTTTCACACTGCTGTTTGTTATTTCAAATTTATACCAAATTGGAACCTAAATTTTGTGTAAAGACGCTCTGTTTGGCAAAAAGTGATTATGGCTGCAAACATGCAAGTAAACACAACGTTTTTAGTTTTTTTTTTAATGCAGTTGATTTTCATTTATTTTTTTCACAATACATTGGCAACACCAAGCACGGATGAGTACTGAGTTTCAGCGGTAAATTATATGATTACAATTTTTGCAAGATTTTCTTTTTGTTGTTCAAAAGACTTGAAAAAAGACTGTGGACCGAATTTGAATTCATTAAACACAACAGAAAACTGAAATCCATGCACAAGAAAACCACGAATTGACAGCGCAAAATTTTGGCGCAGGTTCNAAACGCTTTCAAACGCTATAACCCGCCAGCCGATTGGGCTAGAGAGCTGTTCAAACCATCTACTGATTCAGAAAGTCTTCAAGTTTCGATTTAAAAAAATTACTTGATTTGGGTGTGGGTTTTTTCATAGTGATGTGACAAAGAGTACAAGTTTTTGAATGTTTGACCCAATTTGACTGGCCCTGAGTGCCAATGCAATGAGTCATTCGTATGAATCAAAACTTTCGTGAAAACTACACGATCATACGCGTCTTTAGAGCCCTTGACTGACTTTCTAGCATGTCTGGAACCGAAGTTATGGCCCAAAAACCCCGTTGTGCACAAATATTAAAAAAATGCAGAAGCTTGAGTCTACCACTGGCGGCTTGCGCGGATAGCGATAACTCGCCGCCAGGGGGAGAACATGATAGCGAGCTATTGAAACCCTCAAAAAACGCGTGAAGTCTTGTAGCTTGCACTGAAAAAAAAACTTTTGAGATTTCGGTTTGCGGTTTTCGGTGGGCGTCGTCAAGGTGAGGGTCGGTTTTGCTTTTTTTGTTTTTTATGGCGTCATCGCCCAGACAATGAGCCGAAATTGTTGCTCAAAGTTTGGTTAGATTCTACCCTGGAATATGAATCTTTAGAGCCCTAGATCTATTTCTTAGCGTTTCTCGTGCAAACGTTATGGCCAAAAGACCTGAAATCTTGTGCAAATCCTCTAGGAAAATCGTGGGGAAATTTTCCTAATTAATTTCCGGAAGTTTGGGCATAACGTTTGAACTAGTAACGCTAGAAAGTCCATCAAATCCTCTAAAGACTCGTATTGTAGCCTAGAATCCAAACACGCTTGGGCCACAAAATCGGCTTGATTGGTCGGCTCCCAGGGGATGATGGCTTCATCCAAATGTAAACAAAGATCCATAAACATCCTCTCATTATGTAAACATCAACAAAAAACCCGAGATCTCAAGGTAAAAATTTTTTTTGCAGTCAAAGCTACAAGTTTTCACGAATCTTTGGCTTGGATAGCTCTCTAGCCTATTCTGGCGGCGAGTTATGGCCATATACAAACCGGGTGTTATTCAACCCAGGTTTCCTTTTGTAGGGGTAGAAATTTTGACCACTTTTTGGTTTTGTGGCATAATTTTGGTTACAGATATGGTAGAAAGCCAAACAATGGCTCTAAAGACTCGGATGATAGCCTAGTTTCGAACAAAAACTTGAGCAAATAAATCGGTTCATTGGATTGGCGTCCAGGACTGCGTAAAGTGGGCCAAAAAAAAGCAGAGGACACCCCCAACTTGTGGCGTCCTCCCCTGAGAACCCCAAACCCAAAACGAAAAATGTGTTTTTCAATCTCAACTAGAAGACTTGACAAATCCGTAGATGGTTTGAACAGCTTTCTAGCTCAATCGGCTGGCGAGATGAAACATTGCAAAGCCTGCGCCAAAATTTTGACAATCGCGGTACTTAAAGTATTTCCAAATGGTTTTTGAAATAAAAGAAAATTGGTTTTTGCTTATTTCGTAATTGCTCCACGATGTCGGTCAGCACATATAGGAATAGAATTCACTGCCGGCGAAAATATATTTATTTTGCTATTTTAAACGCTATCGGAAATTTTCCAATATTGCCATACACACGTTGCTAGTTATTCAGAATTTCTTCTGGCATTACTATCAAACAAAAAGCATTTCTTTGTCAAACGTATTGTGTATTTCTGCATTTTTATTAAAAAAAGACATTTTGAGCAAGTGTTAATTGAGAATTTTTAGTTTTTGATATTCATCATCGGATCTATCAAGCACTGGACTTTTTTATGAGTAAGTAAAAACTGTATTGTCATTCCAAACATGCAACCGCGTGAATTTGTTTAACCTCTTTTAAATAAAATTATGGGATTTCCTTACGCGGATTTTCCTTACGGTTTCTGTTAGCTAAGATTTTTATTCAAGTCCGAATTTCTTACTTTTGTGTTGCTTCGAATTTTACAAAACTATTGTATGTTCAAAGCTATTCGATCCTTACCAGCAAAATCCCCACAGCGACCTGTAAACGTGTAGTGATTTTGAACGGAACCGACGCAATGCAACGCTGGGTCTGTTCCATTTTCAACTCTACACAAAACATTACCAATATTCAATCCTGCTAATCACGCACCTGCGGTTGGCCTTGGGACCAAATACCTTTTTTTTCAAAGGAAAGCATATTCTCAGCCAGTATATTTTTGAATCATGTAACGATTTGTCAGTTAAATTATTTCGAATTTCTTGATTTACAACGTAAAACATGTAATTCGCACTTGGGCATTGACAAACAAAGAACTTGAAATGTGCTCGTCACCGCTAAAGATATATCTCAATAAAGAGAACTCAACATAAAGCGGTGTATGTTCGTTTGAGTAGCAAACAGCAATTGGACTGCAACACCTATACGTTAGTAATCCAAAGAGTCGGGGATTGATTGCACACAAACCTTATGTTCTGAAAACGAAACCAAACGTTTACCTCACGCCAGGGAACGTGGCACATGGGTATACGTCAGCGTCGTATTTCCAAAAATGTATAAATCCTGGTGTAACATTTGGAGATTTTCTGACCATGGCGTCTGTTAGGAACTTTGCTGGGGCAGCAACACTGGGATACTGGTTGAGATGTGAAACATCAATATTATCTGCAGGACAAACATCAGTAATATTTTCGTTTTTAATTTTGGAAAAAAACAATCGAAAAAAAGTCCCAACAACATCGCAAGTATTTTTTCCAATACAGTGCATTTGCATCCGAAAACCTCAGGTTCGAACATAGGGGCGCCAAACTTGACCCTGCGTTTTATCTAACCTTGTTACGCAACTGACATGAGGTGAATGTACAGTTGTACATTTGCGGTCTTCTGTGGCTGAAAAAATCTGTCACCCTCCCACAGTAATGGGTAATTTTTTTCTGCAATTTTGCATGCATATTCTAACCCGAAACCCTATAGCAATAAAAAAACGAAAAAGTTGCAACTGTACTCTGCAGCCAGACGAGGGTTAAATTTAAATCCAATCCATCCCTGGTCTTTTGCTAGGCTTGTGAAAGACAAGTGAATACATTTCTTGCATCAAGGTTTAGCTATACCTGTGGAAATAACTGAGTGAAGGAGAGAAGTGAAATGGAATCTGCTTTCACACAAATACTTAGATCGAAATAAACTGGAATCAAAAATCCTGAAACAACATTTGGCACCGTTTTTAGCTTGTTGTGCGCCACATTCTTAGCAACGAGAAAGCAGAAGAAAACGTTGAATTTCGTTTGTCTGGACATAGACTAGAGCTCGCAAACCAATGACTCGAAGTGACATGACGGTTTTTGTGACACCACTCTGACTTAACACTAGAATTACCTAACTCGTCAATTGACGCATTTTCATTTTCAAAGCTTTGTTTCTTGAAGCGTAGAATGTATTTTTTTTACTTTTTTACTTTTCCTTTTTTGTAGATGCACACAATCTGTTAAAGTTTCAGAAAAGTTCTGTCATCCGTCACAGAAATCAACTCACGTCTACATACAATTACCAAGCGCGTCAATTGACGCTGCAGGCAATTTAATGATGAAAAGTGTGAACTGCGCTACTGTTTTGAGATTACTTGGATTAGAAAACCATAAACCTAGAAAAACATTTGTTTTGTTTGACAAGGCTTTTATGGTCCTTCCGTGAATTAATGGCATCATTTAGATTGCATTCACATACTGTAGCTGTCAGTGTACAGAAGCTAGGTAGTTTTACATCACGTGTATGTTGCTGTAGATGAAGGAATGTCCTTGGTTCAAACAGAAGTAGGTTTGTGTTTTGTTGATTTTTAGTCGATCATCATGGCTTTTCAATCACACTTGTCAGATAATTTTGCTTGATAGCATGAATTGTTTTGCTTTTCAAGGAAAAAAATGTCGCGTGCAGACTTACCGCATGCACGTTGCTGTAGGCCCAGATGTTTTTTAAGACGTAAGTGGTAGACCACTAGTTGATGATTGGTCAAGAGTTTTGTTGCACTTTTGAATAGAACATCCAACGGTGATGGGAACAAGCAAGCCCAAACTATGCAGAAATGAATGAGACCGTTGGCCTAACGAATCTCTGCACTACGTACACCTATGCAACTTACTGCAGTGTGTTGCATGAGCGTTCGTGATGAACACTCGTTGAACAATGGTGTAACACACAATGCCTAAGATGCGACTTATTACGCTAGGCTTTAACTAGCAAAAATATCAACTACCGTCTGCAGAACAAAGCACAATCGGTCGGGAAACAACGACAACACTTCACCGTAATCAGGTTGCAGGACGGAGGGCGGAAGGTTCATTCCTAGCTGCAACATGCGCTCCAACTGTCTCAAGCTGTCGCGACAGTTCTTAGATTGAAAACGAAGCTTCAGAAAGTTATGCGTTTCAGATTGAGAATGAAACGTTTGAAAATTCTGCGGTTTTAGAAGATAACATTTGCACAGAAATGCGGGACGCTCATGCAAAACACAGCGGAGTTTCTGTCAGTCGAGTCAGAAAAGATGGCATCTCTTGGTAAAATCTATCCCAACTTCGACGCAGACGCAACTTGCAGTACGGATTTTTGGAAATGATAAGTTGCTGAATGCTGCAGACATAAAGTCAAGATGCTTGAAACTCGCAGTTGTATTCACAATTGCTGATATATATTGGGTAAAGGAACGAGATAAACGCACGTAACCAGATGATGCAAAAATTTGGAGTAGAAATTTCATTCACCCGTCAATCACCCCTTTCCTTCCATTTACTCTTGCGAAAGTTGGATACATCCTGGGGTGAAGCATTCACCCGGCAAAGGAGCACTGTCCTAGAAGGATCCATTCATCAAGACTACGTGCCTTCTAAAATCTCCAAAGATACCCAACCCATTCTGAAACTTTTCTGGCTCAACGATGTAGTTAAAGATTTTCCACACATCGTTTAGCTTCATAGTGTTAGAACCACAGCGCGTTGTCGAAGAGATACAAAAAAACATCAAGGAAATATTGTTCGGATTCTTTTCTTGGTGACGGACGGCAATTAGTGGAATGTTTTTCCTGCTGGGCGGTTGAGGTGAACGCTCTTGCCCAATCAGCGCTACGGAGAGTCACGAAATGGGAGTAGATCGACCTTCCAAGCTTTCAATTGAGAGGCGGACGCTCTTACCAGCGAGCTATCGCGTCCCTCGTTGTTTGGCTTCCTCGACCACTGTATGTTTTTTTTCTGTTAGTGCAGTAATGTGCTGGTTATCATTTACGAGGATATTGAAGCATCGCTGCGTACACATGATTTTCAAGTCTCCCAGATTAGAAGCATTCCGCATTGTCGCTACTCAAGCTTTAGGATTGCTTCGAGATATTTCGTCAAAAGGTACAGAGGGGGGACAGTTTAATGATGGTATGAATGATGTGGAAAATGAGATAGTACAGTACAAGCAGCTTTGTCAGAGGAGGACTCCTCCGATTCCAATAATGACGAAACTTTAAAATTCTGGAGCCGCTGTTTCTCCAAATAATGTGAACTTTGAAGATGAGTAAGATGATGAGCAGATCTTTCGTCATAAAGATGGAGCATATTGGCAGGCTTTAGCGCCAAATCAAGCAATTACTGGGCGCTTTCAGCAGAAAAACATTATGAGAATTCCATCAGGTCTTACTGACTACGCTACCTCTCACATCATTTCTGATAGCCTTCTCTCATCATTCCGCATGTTGTTCAACGAGCCAGCACTGAGAAACACCCAAAAAAGTGCTATTGTTGACGATCAGCGAGGTTTGAGTTATCCTAACTGGAGAATATCTTTGGATGAATTGGATAAATTTTTGCTCATGTCATTTCCCGGGGAGTAATTGGTGAGTGAAAACTTCCCATCCTTAGAATGTGGTATATGTGGTGAGGACGTGCCTTTTTTAGCAAAACTATGCCTCGTAATAGATTTCTTGAGATTATGAAATACCTACGATTCGACTTGAAGTCTGAAAGATAACGAAATCTAGAAAAGGATAAATTTTGTTTACCTTCGTCTTTCTGGAATTCTCACGTTGAAAATTGTCCAAAGGCATTCAAGCCGAATGCCAATATTACCCTTGATGAGAAGCTACTCCCATGTAAGACACAGGGCAATTTTATACAATGCAAGGCCAACAAACAGGACAATATTGGGATAAATTTCTGGATGGCCATTGACTTTGAAACTAAATATTTATGGAACGGGTTCCCATATGAAGGAAAAGATGAGAGCAGTGGTGGTGAGGTAAGCTTGCCGACTGATGTGGTGAGGAAACGTATGATACTCTTGTTCAAGATAGGCCATAAAGCCACCAGTGACAATTACTTCATATCCTTAGATCTTTGTCCTGCGCCTAGCGAAACAAGGCTGCAGTCTGTCGGTACGATTCGAGCGATCCGAAGGGAAATATCAAACAATCTGAAGAAAACTTGCAGCCTACTTGACACCACCATTGTCAAGTATGCAAATCAGTGCAAGAGGTCCAAATTAGAGATGGCACGGGCCGCTAACAGTCCAGTCTTCGGGCCGTCCGCTGAATGGTTTTGAAACAGTCCGCTAACAATTTTTTCAGCTCTAACGTCATTGCGGGCCGCTGCAGTCTGCTCGCCGAAGATCTTTGTTTTTCGCGAAGTTTCAAAATCTACCAATGAACTTTTTTGCTGATGTTCTTTCCATTTTGCCATTCTGCCAACATTCCGTTTCACTTGTTTCCACGCAAATCAGTGAACCATGTTATGAATCAACCAAAGCAACAGGCACTTTCAGTTATAGTCGGTCGCTGAGGTTTGGGACAAGTATTCCCAAACTTTCTCTGGCAATGTACCCCTTCAGCATTTCGTTTTGTGAACATGTATGCCTACCTCTAAAATTTCTTATGACAAAAAGGCTGAGGAAAATAGAAAAAATTCTTTACCAATATGAGTATATAATGATTTTGAAAATATTCACTGACATAGACCTATGTAGTATGTATGAATACGAGTATTTTGAAATGAATAATATATAAACATAATTGTTCCCTTCTATTGCTAACCTAAAATGTACCTTTTAAATGGGAAAATCTACTCCTAGGGGTACATGTACCCCAGTTTGTGAACCCTTGGTTTAGGATAAGGGGTTAGGTTTAGGTTAGGATTTAGGGCAGGGCTCAATAAACTTTTTAGAACTCGGGGCCAATTCTTGGTAGAAATTCATGGAAAGGGCTACCAGTTTATTACACAGACATTTCAAACAAAAATTCGCACAAGTTGTCTTCATATTATGTTGTAATTAATGATAAAATTTAAAGATATTTATCAATGTGAAGACACTGATCATGTTTATGCTATTGTCAGAACAGGCCCGCTGGCGACCCACATGGTCCGTATGGGCAGGGCCGTCGCCAGTGGGGGGCCAGTGATGCCCAGCCCCCATTGGAAATATGTGCCCCCCATTTCCCGTTTGGCCCTCTGGTTGCTGCATACATCCAATACAGTATTTTAAAAATGTGGCCCCCCTTTCTGGTTTTTGGCCCCTCCTACTGGTTTTTGACCCCCCCTGCTGCTAAATCCTGGCGACGGGCCTGCGTACCGGCAATTTATTGCCCGTGGGCACCATGTTGGTGACACCTGGTTTAGATTTAGTATGTTACTAGCAAGTGTAATGCAGCCTAGTGCATTCTTGTGATGCATTAGGGTCACGTTTCAAGTGACGGACGAATAAGTTTTCAAAATTGAAGTTCCACTGGCGGATCTATAGCCACTACCTTAAGAACAATGAACTGAAAACTTGTTGTTACTTTGCATTTGAGGTTACTTTATATTACGGGCAACGGGCCGGTCCGGGCCAGAAAATAAGTTGTAGGTTAGCATAAGTGGGCTGGGCCGGGCGGTTTCTTGTTAGCTCCGGGCNGGCGGGGCTGCAAAAGTTCTGGCCCGTGCCATCTATAGTCCAAATATACTGAGTTCACTGCACCAAAATGTCGCCATTCCGTCGAAGAATAACTCGAAAAGCAAACGCGAAAAAGTACTTTTTCACAAAGAAACTAAGGTGGAAGTCTGTGTTTTTGACCAAATGTCAAGATGCTACTCTGTGAAAGCTGGAAGCAGATGGTTGCCAATCTGTGTTTTGTTTAATTTAACACATGGCACACGTAAATAGCTGGACTATTTGCAGGCACGTTTCCACTTCCAGCATAAGTCGCAGAATGTTCATATAGGGAGTTAGCGAAGAAGTTGCTGGGAACACTCCGAACGAAGGGCTACAAATTGAAACATTGCAACTGTTGCAGAATGTGCTCCAACATCTAAAAATTCAAAACTTATTCCGGCAAATACTGCAGAACGAGAACAACGGATATCTGCGTGATTTGTAACAAACTGTGTGGTACATGTCTAATTAAAAATGTAAAACTTCCACCACTTGAAAACGTGTAGTTCCCGCTTGTTTGCTTTTCTTTATCTCTTCTCCTTTTTGTTTTCCTTGATTCTTCACCAATACGACACCCTTTTTGTGCTTTTTCATGTCAATTGAAAAAGTTGAGTTTAGTGTTTTTCCCACAAAAGAACCCGTGCGTCAATTGACGCGCTTGGTAATTCTAGATAGTTGCAAATCCCCGTGATTCTAGTGCTGTGCCTTGCACAACAAGCACTCATATTGCGTGCGCAGACGTAAACGTGACAAGACTCGGCGGATGCTGAGTGAAAATTTCGGACGAAACCGCCTTGGGCAATGTTATGCGCAACAGAATTACAAGCTATTGGGCGTATGTCGTTCTTTCCATGCGAAAACAACCATCGGCTATGTCTACCGCTAACCGTTGTATTACGTCAACCTCTTTTGGCGAAGAGCATTTTTCACGTTTGTCTCAACGAAGAGAACAAAATGCTACCTGAGTTGTTTTCATCTTTTGCATGCGGCTTGAACGCTCATATGGGAAGTACGATATTGCACTATGACTATGAAAAACAGATCGCTTCAAGTTTATCTTCAAATATGAGTATGGTGCTGTTAAAACTCGAAAGATACGTCGAAGATGCAACGACTAAAGTTTCTGCTTATGCGTTTGGTTTAGGCTGCAAAACGCTGAGAAAACAATAAGCCAAGTTCTAAGTTAGTTTGTGATAGAAAAAAAATATATCTTCACTTTGTTCAACATCAAAGTAAAAGCATCCACAAATGCCTGTATTGCTTCTCGACTATGATCATGGATATGAAAAGGAAGCTACCCAATCTCCATATAGTCTCTAAAATTCGCGTCCAGATATGGTGTTAACTACTTGCAACCGTAAAATTATTGCGAACGTCTGCACAAAAAAATAAAAACAAGCACGAAGAGATCCTCAACTACTTGCGTATGCAACGTTTCAAGTCAAAGCAGTCCTCTTGCAGCACTTTCCGGTCCAAGCTTGCTAACTCTCGCTGGGTAACCTCGCCCGATAAGCTGAGTACTAGGGCTCTGGCTATTTCCTACTGTGTAGCATATTTCACCCGCCCAATGTTGTCATGTTCCCACCACGATGCCAAAATTGAATCTGTACTTAACGAGTCCTGTAGACCAGTGGTCTGCAACCAGGTGCGGACACACGTTGAGGGATGGAGGGGATGCATCCCCCCACCAGACCGAAAGAGGTGTTGGCATGGCACTTAATTTCATTTAAAATCATCGCCAAAATATATTTTTGTACTGCACATTACTAAACCGCTAAAGATGCTAAAAATTAACTTATGCTAACAATTAGTCAAAAACGTTTCTTCGTTTCATTAAATGAGCTGGCCTTGTTTGTGGAACCTGATATAAAATAGTCAATGATCGCATTGGCGTCCGCAGGGGCGCGCAAAACGGGCATTTGCACCACAATGGAACTTGGGATTAAGAACCAAATATTTCTGAAAAAAACTGAAGTCGGCATTTTAAATCCGATCAATTGATTTGATTCTTGCAATGGCAGTTTTTTTGCCGGTATGAAACTCACACTGCGCAAGAGTCTGGTTCACAATTATATTGTCATGCAGTGATGAGCTTGCAGTTCACTCATGTCCCCTCCTTTGCCTACAGAGGCGGGTTGTGACAGTCGCGAGCGCATTGTTCTACCGTTGGTCTTTATTGCGAGACTGATGAACGAACACATCTTGGCAGATGATGCAGCGAGACAGTGACATGCTGACAGCGGTAAGCCACGTGCAGTCATACCTTGTGAAAAGAACATGAGTGAGTGTATACTATAGCAATGCTTCCACAAGTTTGAAAAATCTATTTTAGTGCGAGTGTGACCGATTTGCCTGAGTGTCAAACTACACTTATGCAGGCTTCTTGTCATGCAGTATAAAATATCGCGGCTTGTTGGAATACATCTGTGCAGGCTTGTGGGAATACGTCTTAATTGTTAAGATTTGGTTCTGACATCTGAGTAGAAAATGAGTGCAAAGCTATGTTTGCCGTGGCGAGTTTTCATAATGCATCTGGTCACTTTTGCAAAAGCTGCGTAGTGTTCTAACTCTAGTGAGTTATCCGTAATCGTGTCAACATACATGTCTACTGAATTGTCCGGTTTATGTATGACGAGGGTTCACTGTGAAAAAATTACCAAAGACAAGCAAGGTTGCACTGATCGCTTTGGAGAGATCCCAGGCGTTTGCAACTCTTGTTTCTAAGTGATGCTGACAAGTCTTGCTAGCTGATCCCGCAATCAGGGGTCTCAGATCAACCAAGCTATTCTACCCGAAAGTTTCAAAAACATGTTCAGTTGTTCGTTCGGTTGAATATATCAGCTTGGGGGCGGCCTTGCTTGCTAAGTATAATAAAGTCATAATTTGTGGTTTCGTTGAAAACCATGGCAATCAAAAGCTTCTTTTTTACAGATCATGGCAATGCTTACTTGAATACAAATGCCCTACGTTGAAAATCTGCAGATAGCCTACTGTGTAAATTGTCTTAATACTAATATACCTTGCTATTGCTGCCAACGAAGCGTTTTTTTGGCGCATTTCCTTTGTAGTGTAGCAAGGATAAAGCGTTTTGTGAACGTCCATTTGCATTGCATCATCAGCAATGTTCCTTCTAAGGGGCGCAAATACTCAGGACCACCAGAACTGTTGCGCAATGAAATCTCGTTCTCGCGCACTTGCAACATTGCAAAGCAATGGAAAATAACACAAACAAGAAGCTATTTGAATAAATGTGTATTTTGTTCGTAATTTGATAAGATTGTATATTTATTACATAATTCACAAAGTTTGTAATTCATTGAAAACTCCTCTTACGCAGCCCTGAAATAATCATGCTNACNAAAACAAATATGTGTCCAGTGTAAAATTATCCTTAGAGGGAACACTAATCTTCAGCAATTTGAAAATGATCAACAAAATGTTGACGTTGCCCCCACCTGGAAAAATTTCTGCGGACACCCATGAATGATCGTGCTTTCTCGCTTGCGTTTTTTCGTTACTTTCGTGCTTTCATTAATTACGAGTTGTTTGTTTCTTTCCGTTCTCTTACGTTCGGTTGCAAAATAAACAGAATAAACCCACTTTTTGTAGTTGTTTCATCAAAATCACCTGCGATAACAAATGTTATACACAAATTACCATAGGTGTTGCAGACTATTCCAAACGACAACTGAAAACTATGAGGTTTCACATGTGAAGGGCACTGATCTAAGCCGTATCCAAGTGGCTACGCTTGCTTGCTGCAACATGCAAGTCAAACAGCACTGTGCTGGCTACTGCCACCAGTAATTGTGCTATAACAGCGAAATCTACAATGAGAATAAGGATTATGTCGTCACGTGAACTGTTTATCTCTAGTCCTCGATGTACCTGCGCCGACTCCAGTGACTACGTCAGATGGTTGTTATGTGCCACATTGCTTGTTGGTTTCAGTGCCGTACGCAGAAAGTTTTCATGGGAGGGGTTTCTATCAATGCCATATGATGGTCATTTGTATTTGGTGTTCGCTCTTTGTGACGTCACAATTTGACGTCATATTTATGTTTCCAAACCAACGTTTTGGCGAAGTTTGTTGACACATTGTGCATGTTCTTCTACACGCACTCCCCTTAATTTATATGTCATGGCACTCAATATAAACTATCAGCTCTCGAGGTGAGGATATCGGAGGAAATAAACTCAACCCTACGACACAGCAGTTCATAACTGCAAAAATATCAGGTTGCGCGTTAAAACAGGGCAGTAAAACACACTCATCAGTACGTCAGAGCATTTCATAACTGCAAAATGAGGCTGCGCTAATGCCTCGTCGAATAGAAGCAGTGGAGCATAAAAAGTGTGCGCCTGGTCTGTCTGACGCAAACCCCGGTTTGCATGATCGAATCATGCTAAACCTTACAAGAATTCAGAATGCGCATAAAGTACGCAAGAAAATTTTCGATTTTTTGTGTATAGAAGTCCAGCAATTTTTTAGTTGTCCCTTTTACCTGCTGAAACATTATCAAATGCCTGAATGCTTCTGTGCTGAAAACTGCGGCTTTTGAACTCCTGCGACAGTTTTATCATGCTTCAGAAATTGGTACATGCGCTGATCAACTATAGCAGACAAAATGAAGACAATTGTTTCGGATAAAGTGAACTACCGCGGAACAGTATCTTAAACATGCGTAGTGGACGAAAGGTCTGCAAAAAGTGGTGAAATGGTTTCTGGATGCAGACGATAACCCAGATTCTCACCAAAACCTAATTATCACTTTTTGGTCCATTTACAATGTTCCTTGAAATATGCGTACAAATTCAATCCGTGGTATTTGTAATAAGTCGACAAATTAACAAGCAAAAAGTATGCGAAACAATTATTCTCCTTTGCGCAGGCAATGACAACTTTGTAAAATATCAAGCTCAAGTGTTAACACAAACCCCTCCTTGCGTACACCCTTGTTTGGTTCAGTAGCGGTGCAGTGTTAAGGTTTCACCAGTTTATCACTCAAGCTTCTTATAAACCAAGCTCAGACTTGTTTCCTCGTGAACGTACGTATGCGAAAGTTATTGATTTACGCAATATGGTCTTGCGGAGTATTGGGTTCATTGCAAATCGATATCGCACCCCCCCACACTAAATTGGCTTGTGTCCGCTACTGTCTCCAACGTGGGCGAAAATTGACACTTTTAACAGTCATTGACACTTTTAACAGAGCAGAGAACAAAAGTACAAATACAGTAGATTGCTTTCAGTTAATGGCATTTCAGTTAATGGCACATAAACGTCAGCATTGTTAAATATTTGCAAAAGCCGGTCGCATTTTAGATTCTTCCTTGTCAGAATACAAAGATCTAGACTTGCTACTACTGAGGAAAGTACAACTTTAGTCGATGTTTTCTTCAAGCAAACTATAATTAGCCCCGTTTGATCATAGCAAAGCCATCCTTTAATAAGTTGAAACATTTATGATCTTAGGAAGGTTCCACAGTGAAAAAAACTGGCTAAGAGGAATGCACATCTCTTCATTTCAATAAATATCATGTCTCAACAATTAAAACGCTCTTTCATTTGATCTCAAAAACGTGATTTTGCGCGTTTATGTGTCGGTTAATTGCTCAAATGGATTCATCGCTTGTTTCAAGACAGCAGCCCTCTCCAGCTAAGGGTAAGTCGTTATTACACAACTTCCACGATGCACTCATGACGGTGTCTGTGCAGTGGAATGAGCACAATTTTTTCGAAAGGAGCAGCAAATTGACATAAGATCAGAAATTGCTTTTCGGAATTTTCCATCCATTGCACTGTAGACTATCACATTAACAAGGCTGAAAAAGAATTTTGTTGATATAAACAAACGAGTAGCATTCTCGGTTTTGCATATTTTATCCTTTAATTGGTTGATAGATTCATAGTTGGAATACGTAAACTGGGATATATGACATAACAGGTTGCGAAAGAAGTACAATGACTGCATTAAACAATCAGTCAAACCACCTTCTTTGGTTTGCCGTAATTACACTTTTATTCTGTCTGAAAGTTGTCTGTCTTCAAAATATTAAGGAATTGAATTAGGTACTAAAGATCATTAAACATTTAAGTATCTAGTTTGGTGGAAAGTTGTTGCTCAAAACGTTCGACACAATAACAGTACAACAAATTGGATAAAATATCAAAGCTTTGCAAAGGAAGTGCAAATGAAACCAGGCCGCCTAAATCACCCGATACGCTATTCGTGATCTTCGTTCCTATCATAACCGTTCTCGCTCAGTGCCATTCGCAATGAAGCCGATTTTTTTCTATTTCACTTATGTTACACAATAAAAAATATTTTACGACCGATAATTTCCTCTAGATCTGTACAATTTTAAAAACTTTTGCGGTTGTGAACATGCCCAAGACGTCTAAAATATATTTTCTTGCAAATTCGACTTTCTGTTGTTTGATTCACGGATTGCATAAAGCTGCACTGACTTCAGATGACAGAAAACGAAATATTAGGGCGAACAAAAATGAAGCATGCAGTCTACAGATTTTGGTCGACTTCGTTTGATCTTCATTAGTCGTTCCAATTCTTTGCGTACACGAAATATATCAGGGACGCTTTGCTACATCAACAGTTGGAAAAGATAGAGAAAACAATTTAAGCTCAATACCTGTTTGACATACTGAGATAGAATCCCAGCAAATACGAGTAGGAAAAGACGTCCTCTGCTAGAACTCTGGTAGCGGCCAAAAGTACGACAACCGTGACAGGAACTGAAAAGACAAGTGAAAATCGCATTTGAAACAGGGTTGCAGAGTCAGATCCGGAGTTAGGGTCGGAGCCGTAAGGAGTCGGATGTTTTTGGTTGGAGTCGTAGTCGTAGTCGGATATTTTGTCCGACTCCGGCTCTGGATGTCCAGTTGGATCATTTTTAAGGTCACACTTCTAAATTGGGAATTGGTGTTGAAATGGTACAATTTCTTTTGAACCTTTTGTTGAAACAGAGGTTTCTTGCTGTGTACCACGATTTCCATTGATTTTAACAACCAAATTTCATTCCGTTTATGTCAAGGAGTCGGAGTCGGAAATTTTGGGAAGGTCGGAGTTGGGGGGCCGGAAATTCTTGAGAGTCGTAGTCGGGAGTCGGATATTTTACCTCCGACTTCACAATCGTGATTTGAAATATACCTTAAGTAGCATTTACAGACTTACTTATAGTTGCTGGTAGAACGGGAGCAATTTCAATGAATCATCACAGAATTTAAAAAAGCTGGTAACGCGTCGGTTTGTGAAGCTGTTACGGTTTGAAGTATTTTCGCTACACCATCGTTTCAACAATAAAGGAAAACAGATTGCGAGGTGTTAACTCTAGTGAATACAAGAAAAATATTATTTGTTTCTGGATAGTTGGGACGGTGATTTTGTGAATGCGTTTCCGAGAATGGTAAAGATGAGATTGTCTGCGTTAACGACTCAGTCTCATTGGTCAACATTTAACCACTCAGTCCCATTGGCCAGCATTGCTGTGCATGACATCTTACAGCCGATTGCGGATGTGCTAAATGAAGTAGAACCTTTCCGTAGATTTCTCGATGACATAATTTGGATTTCTGCATCAGAAATATCACATAAACGTATTCGACAAGCACGAACTTCAGCTTTTGAGAACAGTGGCTTGGAACTAACGTTCCGACAAGCTTGCACTGCCGAGAAAACAGGCGAAGTTGAATTTCTGGACGTCAACCATTGCGT
>JGI24021J15306_10000560_pt1 | contig 29443 bp, 17 predicted proteins | sample Ectturendosymbi1_FD_15306 | JGI IMG/M metagenome (IMG submission 15306) | reverse complement strand
CTGACGTTTTAGAGTCCACCAGCTTCGAAAAATAGTCCGGTTTCAGCGAACAACTGAACTCTGGAATTACATCGCAGTCGAAAGTGTTAATGTAACCAACAATCCACTCTTTTCACAATTGCACCAAATTACACAAACCCTGAAACTTTCGCAAAAAGTTTTTCGTGCACAAATTACTCAGATTTTTTACAGCATCAAAGGGATGAACAAGAAGCTGTTTCTTTTTCCAAAATCTTGAACTATCACAAGATTGCTTGGATTGAGGAGACCTTTATTGATTGCCTAAGTCAGCTACGACCAAGCCGAGGGCGGATTCAACTTAGTTGACGGTTTTCGTTGTTGAATATGTGCACCATAATCACGATATATCCTTATTTTGATAATCTTAAATATGACACTCTTGATGCAGTGGTCATCAGTGCCACTTCACGCCACTGCGTCCTGGTAGATTTCCATGTGTCCATCTAACTTAGAGCTTCCCAACTTTTCTCTGACCATGTACGCCTTCAGCATTTCGACAGATGAGCATGTACCCCTGAAATTCTTATGACAAAAAGGCTGAGCAAACTAATAAAAATCCACTGCAATAAAGGCAGACTCATTTTTTACGTCTCAAAGTTAATTTTGTTGCGGCTACACAATAAATGTACCCATACAGATAGGCAAATGAACCCCTAGGGGTACATGCACCCCAGGTTGGGAACCCCTGATCTAACTAAACGTAGAGAGATATCTTTTTTATCTCCACACACTTTTCTTGCTTGGAGTGTTGAACTTAGCCGACTGCTTGGTCTACTGAGGATCTGCTTTCCTGCAAGGCTCCATGCACTAACTCCCATTCGAACCTGTCCATCCCCCCAAATGAGTTAACACAGATATTGCGCTCGCCATTCAACTTAACATTTTTGTATTCGAGAATCGTGGATACCGTCTGTCAATTAAATTACGCATGTTAGTCATGGGCGTCGGAAGGATTTTTTAGGGGGCCATTAGAGGCTTTTTCCAGAAGGGGCCAAAAGTGGTGAAATTTGATTTTTACCACGCGAAACTAAGAAAACAACCTTTTTTGCAAAATTTCAAAATACAGGGGGCAAGCCCCATGGTCCCCCTTCCGACGCCCATGACGTCAGTTGTTCCCAAACGGTTTGTATCTGGGGGGGTATTACCCGATGCGCTGCTGAGCTTCTAAAAATGAAAAAGTCGGAGCTGGTGCCAATGGAAAAATTTTCCATGGAAATTGCCGTCCAGTCGTTTATTTCCATGGAAATTTGGTGTACATCCATTCGTATTTGACACCGTTATACCACTGCTCAAGCCATTCCAGGTATCATTTTTACAAAAACGTCATAATTATCGAGAAAAATCAAATCTTCATAATAAATGGCATCAAAGAAAAGATTGACTTAACGAAACAAATTTTTCAGGCTTCTGCCTGCCGCCACTTGCCGCCATTAAAATTAAGTTTAACAAGTGATATATTTTGTTAAACATGCATATGCCGGTCTTGTCCTGTATATAAGCCGCGCTGGTGTACCCAGTCAAGAATACTCTTGACGAAGATTGCCACTTGTTTGCACGATATGTGAAAGCACAACAACATGCAGCGAACAATCACTCACAGGCCATTGTTGCTTTTAAAGCAAAAAATTATGCTTCTTAAGAGGTTTTGACAAAGGCCCTCGTAGGCCATCCACATCTGGTCCGCAAAATTGTTTTGTTTTCAATGCGAAAACAGTTGCATACGATTCCAGACATAAGTTATCTGTTTCCAAATTGTGTGCGCTGCTCAAATGCAGTTTTTCTATTGTCATGCCAGGCATTTCGTGTCAGAACTGCCTCATCGTCTTTGGAAAATCAAACATTTTCTGATCCCGATTTTGGGCAGTATCACCGAAAGGTGGGTGGACCCGTCAACCCTTGCTCTCTCATCTCATAGGCGTAGTCAGCTGGGGTCAAGGGGCCATGCCCCCTCCCAAGTTTCTAGTATATCTTGTCATTTTGTGCTTTGAGAGGCAGTGTCCCAAACAAAATACTGTTGCTCACTTAAAGTAAAAGTGTATGGTCTCACCAAATATTTTTGGTCTGGCTGCGCCACTGACGTCACATCGATATGAAGACATTTCGCGTAGAATTCGCAGAAATCTTCTCATGCCCCACTTTAACTTGCCATCAGCACAAAACACAAGAAAGACTCTAGCGACTAGAGCACTCCAAAAATTGCTATTTTAGCAAAAAATCAAGATTTTATTCCAAATTGGAAGCTACTAAACTTTTTTCATTTTTGTGTAGAGGTTTGGATTACTGGATTCGTCCACCGTGGTTGCCGCTTTTGGTCAAGTTTGTTATCACATAAATTAGCTCTGTTGTTCCAAGTTATTCATCGTTTTCCTAAGTACACAAGTAATTTGTTCGCAACGCTTTCGTTGCTGCGTATAGAAGTTATGAAGTAACTAAAGGGGGTAAATTTCGATTAAATTAATTTTTTTTAAAGCATTGCTTCAAATCAACAAGCGATGCGACAAGTTAGCGCCCACTAGCAGCGGTTGCACGCAGAAAGGGACGATGAAGCAACGTAAAAATGGTCCCGTCACTGTTTTTGTGATAAACAGTAATCAGCATTCAAAATAGATAATCGCCTCGGATTTTCGTGACTGGTTGAAGGCAGCAGTCTGCTCCGCAGAAATAAAGACAAGAAAGTTTTGTGAGATACACTGAAGGGTTGAGGTACAGCTCCTGGTTATTCAAAAGGATGGCAGCGGCACATCATCTTAGTGCAAACGAAAAGTCGCGTAATGCTCAGAACTCTTCAGGGAATTTCGCAAAACTAAACAAACTTTTAGTTTACCGATAAACAGCGTTCTCTCCGTTCGAAATGTTTTGAAAATCGAAGGTATCGCCTGCCGATTAACATCGATGAAACATTCCAATTCTCAGTTTTGCTCATTTGAAAAAAAGTGTGTTAGACAAGTAATCCACGGTTGGTTTAGAAGGGCGGTTCGCTTTACGGACCGCAAACAAAAGAAAGCACCAGCGCATCACCTACAGTGGTACTGCGTCTCCTGGCTAGGGTTGCCATTTGCAAGATGAAAATTTTAATGAAAATCCAAACTGCTAAAAAAGCCAAACCGATAAATTACTCAAAGCCAGAAAAATGTCTAACTTTTTTGTGGTATTTCTATTACTTGTCACAAAAAACACCTAAATTAAAAGAATGTAACTAGACAAATTTATTCAAAATTGAGATATTAGGTCTCGCTTGCTGGCTTTGTGCTATAGAGCTCATTCCAGATGCTTCTCTGACTTTTCATGGTTTGTGAGGTTGCACACCTTTGGTACAATGGTACCACAGTTTGCAAACTGACCCATTGGCAGCTTTCTACACCCCTACAAAAGTCATGTCTCATTCACTCCTGCACTTACAACCAGAATCATAACAGCCCGTCCAAAACCTCGACGTCATTGTCGCATTCCTATCGCGGACACACAAACGTTACTGCAAGGTTGGGCCTGCTTAATGCTTACAACACACTACACAGTGGACGTATTTCCCGTGCTTACGCAAAAAATTGTTTCGAATCTCGCATCCTTTCAAATCTTACCAACACCAGAGGGCGGGCATGGGTGTAATATACTGAATATAGCATTCATCACAAAAATTTTGAAAAGTTTTTGCCGAAAAAAGTGGAATAGTAAATAAGCTTCTATAGAAGAAACTCTTTCAGCGTAAAATAAACAAAAGGCTAAGCGAATTTTTTAAGGGCAACCAACTTGAGACGAGGCCAGAAAGAGGCCAAATGAATTTTTTTTAGGCCAACCAACTTGAAACAAGGCCAGATTTCTGAAATTTGGCCAAACAAAGCCAACCTGGCAACCCTGCTCCTGGACGCAATAGAGAGATATGAAAAATAAACTGCTTGCGGATTTTTACCGCAGACATTTCATATCGTTTGAATGGATACCAATTGAAACAGCCTTGTCAGCGTATCAAGTACTACTGATTTGTCGGTTGCAACGCTGACGTGGCAACTTACAGTTGTTGCCGGATAGAAGTAATTTGGACATAGGCGGAAGCCTGTGACTGTATTTGTCTTTGGTGGACAAAAAATGAATTTTACGTTTAATTAGTGATCGCTGGTAAAATTTGGCGCAATTAGTGACCTTGTGCTATGCCAGATTGCTTTCACATGCGTGGCTTTGGAAATAACGTGATATTGCAAAGTCATAAAACAACGATTCGCTTGACAGCTTGCCTTAGCTATTCACGAGGTCATCCAGAAAATTGTACAATTTATGTTGTTTCAGCTGACAGCACATAAATAATAGAAGGTTGTATGATTCAACACCGTCTATAAATCAGCAGTTATTTGTGAATGTCAGCAATGATGGCAACGAAGAAGATAAGATGAAACTTTGAAGTGTATCTAAGTATCACGCTTTGAGTGAAACTGTTGATATATTTAAGTTTAACATGATAATGATAGTTTATTATGAATGTAAACGCTAGAAACTGAAATTTTTTAAACTAAGAGATTTTGTTAGTTAAATAGGAAAAACATCTGATATTTCTGCTGTACGTGAAACTATTGCTAGGTAGGGTTACAATAATTTATTGGAGTTCGTTAACATTTTATTCGTAGAAGTAGTTCAATTATGTGAACCAACCTGTGCAGTGTGGACATTGAGATGTTGTTTTGAACGTTCTGACCTTGTGCGAACCGCAGCGAAAGCTTTGTGACGTGTAGACATTACGTTTGACAAATTATCTGTGACGTAAAACTTTCCGGCGAACTTACGTGCGTTGAAAGTTTGCAGAACTGAAAAACACTTGCGATGTAAATTATGTTCTCTTCTAATAACGTACGCTTCGAATAAGGGACTTTCTGCATTTATTTTGCCTTTGCCGTAAGTTTTTATGCTGCCATCAATTTGATTTTCAACTGTGAAGCGATCAAAACAGAATGTCCCGACCGGTGGTAACACTTCACGAGGTTACTTTTGCGTTGTGAATTTCAATGGCTCATTTGTTGTAGCAAAAGTACAGCTTTATGACTAGTAAATACGAACAATAAAACAAGAGACAACAAATCTTTCATAGTCGGCAAACTTGCAATGTTTGTATATTAATAGCCCTTGGAATGTTGTCCACGATAAAACAGCTGAAAATAATCGATTTGTTAAAAAACAGTTTTTTGCTTCAAACATTCAGGTCCTAGCCACAGGCATGGTTGTCGGAAGGGGGCAGGGGGGCTTTGCATCCCCTGGATTTTGAAAATGTCAGCAAGAAAAGGTTGCTTTCTTAGTTTCGAGAGGGAAGAAACAAATTTCACCACTTTTGACCCCCCCTAGAAAAATTTTAGAAAAATCCCAAAATCTCCTAGTGCCTCCCCCCTAGAAAAAATTCTTCCGACACCCATGGCCACAGGGACATGCAACAAGGCCAAGTTTTAAAAGACACATCAAACTACATATGATACCAGTCAAGCAGCCAACCTCCACCAAGGCGACTGACTTCAATGCGTTCGCACATTTTTTTAGTAGAAAATCAATTCAACGTAGCACTACGCATCCTCAGTCATAAATCTTATTCTTTGTGGATTTAACTTTGTTTATGCTGACACTGAAACAAGGTGTTGGAGGCGTTGGACTTCATGCAAAATTTCTGATGACTTTCTGATATTATCTCATCTAACAATTTAAAAATTGACAACATTGAAAACGTGTGGATTGACATCTTAACAAATTTGGGGCTGTCTAGTGTCCACAGACATCCTAATCTCAATTTTAATGCTTTTCAGATGAGCGTTTTGAAATTAGTGGCCACCTTAATAATGCAAATTATATCCTTTTGTGGAGATTTTCACATTAATCTATTAAAATACTTCAATGAAAAAGTGTTGCTGATTGTGTAGATACTCTTCAAAATCGGTCTTCTAAATTACTTCTTGATAAACCAACAAGATTGAATGAAAATTCAGCCACGCTCACTGAGTATTTTTACACATATGACCGCACCAGTGAAATTGTATCTGGAATACACCTGTGTGGTTTGTCAGATCACATACCAGAATTTATTATTCTTAAAATCAACTAAACCACAGTAGATATTATTATGTACAAAATTAGAAATATCAGGTTCTTCAAATCTGAATAATGTTGTTGGAAATGTGCAGGAACAGCCATTCTCCTGACAAGACCACTGCTGCTAATGAGCAGCCATTCTGTTGACAAGTGCATTACCGCTAATACACAACTTAAGTTGTTGTATACAACCTTTCATGCAGTTCTTGAAGCTCATATGCTTCTTTCTGTAACGCATCTCGAAAAAAAAGCAACTGCTAAAGCATTGGTTAACATCTTATATTTATAATCAGATCAACAGAAAAAGCAAGTTGTCTGAAGTATGAAATAAAAAATTAACTAATACAAACATCATCTACAAGCAATACAGAAAAAATTTGAATAATTTACTTAAATTTCCTAAAAATATTATCACGAGACAACAATTTATTAGCATAAATGATCAAAAACGCTTGTGGCATAACGTAAAAATTTAATAAATCTCAAAAATAAACAAAGTGAGATCCCCAGAAAATAGTAGGTAGTGATGATAGGGCACTTCTTGAGCTTATTGATATTGCAAATGAATTTATGACATATTTTAGCGAAGTAGGGTTCAAGTTGGCAGAAAATATTTCTGTACCTTAAGATAAACCACAATATGCAAACCCTTGCTGTTCATCCTCATATTTGCATGAAACTTGGAAAAAGTTTCAGGTTTAAGTGATAACCTTTCAAATAACAAGGCAATAGATCATGGTGGTATAAAACGAAGTTTATTAATACATCCAAGTCAATTTCAGCACCATATCCGACACGTATTTTTAATCGGTGTGTAAATGAAGGAATGTATCCAAACTGCTTCAAAATATCGCAAATGACATCTATATACAAGTCAGGTGAGTCAGATGTCTATTACAGACCGATATATATTTTATTGTAATTTAACAAATTTTTTTAAAACATTACGCACCAGAATGCATGCATACCTACAAGAGTTTCAATTACTGTCAAAACATCAGTATGGATACAGACCCAGATGTACAACTGCTTTTGCAGCTGAATCTATTCATTCCATTGTTTTCAACAATAGCGATAATGGTCTTTATACTTGTTCTATATTCACTGACTTATCAAAGGCCTCTTGTTACAGGTATTTTCAAAACTCTACTTAAAAAATTGCCCTTTAGAAGATTTTTTTAAGGCGTTTTAGGGACCCGATTCGGGTCCCTAGAATTTCAAATCCCTAGAATCAAAGAAAATTATCATCGAGTTCCTAAAATCAAAGAAAATCGGGTCCCTAGAATCAGAGAAATCGAGTCCCTACAAATCCAAACCGGGTTCCTAACATTTTCCTTAAAAAAAATGTCTTTAGCTTTGGTATAAAAAAGGGCTATCATTTCTGAGTAGGCGAAATTTGGGACGCATTCCGAAAAGTCAAAATAAACACCTGTCATGGCACTCAACAGACCCTATTGTCACTATGTGTTCTATCTGAAAGATGAAATCAAGTATTTATATAACCAACCTTAATGGTTCGGCATCCACGCAACCCCTATAGCAGGGTAAGGCAATCTTTTTAACAAAAGAGCCGTTCTGCTTCATTTTCCAGCTGATACAACCGGTGAGGAGGCACAAAACGTTGATATCGTTTTATTTTTCATTCGACTTCATATGGACATAAGCTAAATTGCACTCAACTTAATTCTATTAGTAATCATAATGAAATGCAAGTTTAAATTCCAAGTTTTGTCAAATCCAAAGAAAACCATTTCAGAGGGGCTAAAGAGCCGCAGGTTGCCGACCTCTGCCCTACAGGCAACGTGACGCGACAATTTATCGAACAACAGTTTATTGAATCGACTATTTATCGCATTTTATTTATCGAAACAGTAAGGGCTTTTTAAATGCACCTATGCAATGGAATGATTTTCATGAATAGAATGAATTTTATCAACGGAATACGTAAGACGCTGTAAATGCACATTTCAATCACATTCGTTTACTTGTAGTACACAGATACAAGTTTTTAAAGTTACAAGCCGTGTGCAAATGCTCGAAGGTAGTTGTTTCTAAAATGGCTGTGTTCAGATAACGTCTCATGAAACTGTCGTCCTTGGCTGTGGATGCATCAACATGGGTTTGACCTTCGAGGTAGTCCTCACATCTTCACTGAGTTGCGCCATTTTGAGTTTTGTCTCGGACATACATAAAACCTTTCAAAGCCACTTTCATTTGCATTTCTCACTTAAAATGAATTCCATTTCTAAACTACTTGCAATTCACTAACAACTGCTCACTTTACTGCTGTTCTGACCTCTGGCTCTGAGTGTTCTGACCCCTGATAGCTCCCAGTCGATACTAAATAAAGGATAAAAGCAGGCTTTGCACTTGGAACAAATTAAAAATAGTGACGATTGCAGGCGAAAAATGTGGAGTAGAGACCACGCCGTAATAATGCCTTGCGACAGTTAAATCAGCTCATGTTCGAAAGATTGTCGTTCTTCAGTCAGTTCGATTAACTGTTGTTCGGTATGATGTCATTCAGTAAATTGTCATAGCACCCCTGGGAACAGAGTTCCCCTGGTTTAGAATCCCTACCTATTGTTTTTGATATGAAAGAGCAGTTGTACAAAGAAAAACTAATACTGCACACAGAAACATTCCTCCCATTCCTAAAGCATGGGTATTTAGCCTTCATCTTGTTTACATTTACGTTTACCCGTTTTTATAAAAATTATTAACTAATCACTAACACTATACTGCATAGGCAGCAAAATTGCTTCAAAAAAATTTAAGCCTCGGAGCAGGGGCAGATCCAGCCAGTAAGTTTAGGGGGGGGGACGATATCAGTAATATTTGGCAATCAAGTCTCATTACGAGTTCACTACTGTTTAAGAGATATCAAGTATACTTCACAACACTCTGTGGCAATACAATGGAAGTCAAAATGGCCTTATATCGCGAATGCTGTTCTCCGAATTGTACAAAATCATGGTGAAAAAAGTTACTTTCGTATGTTTTAGGGGGGCGATCGCCCCAGTCGCTCCCCCTGGATCCGCCGCTGCCTCGGAGGGAAATTCAACGCCGACACGAAACCGTAAGAAATGACGAAAATCGTGTAGCAGGTAGCCTGACTTGATAATGACATCGTTTTAGTACACCGCAAATTACAACTAATAAAAAGTTTCTTAAGTAACAACAGAATTCAGGTTGTGCAGCAATACTCATCTTTTCTTTACACTAACTAAACTTTCCTTCCTTTCTTGCTCACGAGCGTTTTAGCTGCTATAATATTGCAACGTACAGTCACAGAACGAATGACGCAGACCTGTATGGCGCAATGGTAACAAATCACTACAAAACTATTACGCCAAAACACCTGCATGCCTAAAGTACGAAAGTGGAAGGTAACGTGGTAGCCAGGGACTGAGTTTCAGGGGGCATGTCCCTCAACTTTTGGACCACGGGACATAATTCTTTTGTCCCCCGCAACATTTTGTGATAAAAAATAATCTAGTTGTAAAAATTTCCACCATGGCCCAAGTACGTCTAAGTCATGTTATATCTGTCATGTACATCGGAATACATTAAGTGAATTATCCTGCCAAGATATTGACAAGGAATTTGTGAGGTCCAATGATGCATGTTGACGTGTGTTTGGCAAAATGTAAATACTATCCCCATAGGCGTACGGGAAGGCATTTTACCGGAAGAGGCGGAAAAATTTGCCCTGAAAACAACAATTTGCCCTAAAAATAAACATTTGCCCTGAAACTAACTTTTTTTGTTTAATCCTAATGGGGCCTGCACACATATTACAAAAACCACCAACAGGGTTGGTCCAAATTACACACTGCATTCACAAAAGTTAAAACTAACTTCAAAATTTTCCTACATCAGCCAGACAGCTGAAATTTGATGTTAAGATCAATGCTGCAACAGATAACTGAAGGGTTATAAAAAAGCACGAAAAACCTGGCATTAAAACTCATGTTAATCAAAAAAATATATGATCTTAAAACCCTGCGCCTTTACCCAAACTCGAAAGCGAACAAAGAAAGAGCTACCGTCATCCGATTTTTACAGAAAACGAGGGCTTGGATCAAAGTCATTATAACCAGTCACGACTTTGATCCAGATTAAACACTACACTAGACCAAATTACATGGATAGCCCCAAAAGAATATGCACTGAATACACTGTATTGAACATTTTTTACCGTTCAGCGTTTTTGAGCAACTTGCGCTTGCCCTGAAAACAGTGTTTCCCCGAAATTTTTCAAGCCGAAGGGGTGGCAGTTCCCATTCCCCACCCTCGTACGCCTATGACTATCCCGATGTACATGACAAATAACGGTATGATTTAGGCGTATGTTTGGGCTATATTACGACGCAGCCATGCCAGTTGATAGAATCTGAGAGCTATATTTGTATTAATTGAAACTGCATTATGTAACTGCCAATTAACTGAATCTCAGAGATATATGTCCATAAATTCTACTTTTAATGTATTATTTGTTTTTTTTTAAGGTGTAATTGAAGTTTTGTTTTTTATCTACTTTGCCAAAGAACTCAAGTGTCAATATTACTGTAAAGTTATTAAAGAAGCAAATACCGGGTATTCATTGTCAAGTACTATGTACTGTACGGCATCCGAAAAAGAGTTGAAGTCAGGGGGCACTTTGGCCTGATCCCCAAAATACATAACAATTCCATGATTTGCCTCCCATTTCGCCAATTTTATATAAAAGGTCGTACTATTGTTGAGTGAACATGGTGACGTCATCAAAACGCAAACAATAATATTATATATATATATCACAAAGTTTTCTAGCAAACTCGGCCCTGATTGCAGGGAACGATTTGTGTGAAGTATTTGGACGTATTAAAAGACAGCAGATTGGACTGGTCCTCCCATTCATTTGAAAGGAAAGTACTTTATGCGTCGCACGTTGTCGAAAATTCGCGAACGTGTCGCTGATGGGAATTTTCAAATTATTTTACTTAGGTTTCGGTCATTGCCACTTCGTGGCGTGAAGCGAATAACCGCGTTCAGCAACCATTGTCAGTAATACAAAACTAATTAGTGCGCATAACAACTTTTAGCAAACATAGATGTCATATAACTGCTTTGTGCAAGAACTTAAAAATAGTGAAACTTCATGGTATTTATTAATTCGAATGGAAAAATAAAAATTGCCAAAAATTTACAACTAAATTTTTCCACAGACTTCCTCCGTTCGTTCTCATCAAACCAGATTCGCCGAGTATGGGAAATTACTTTTATTCGACTTGTTTCAAGCAATGCTGGAAAAATTTCTTATTCTTGCTTTGTTGGTTAAGTTCAGGTGCGATTGACGCAAATACTTTACGTCCAGCATATTCGCTGCACAAACAAAAAGGCAAAATAGCGCAATCGTACGCTATGCGGCAGCACGAAACAATATTAAACTGTGGACATCGCAGCTTTGTGCTTGCCGTGAAATGGAACCTGTCAAAAGCAACCTGAAGAGTTTTGTGCGTTTTGGTTCACAGGTTTGGGTGCTTTTGTTCCTGCCAGAATCAAAGTCTCAGTTGTTCACCCCCCCCTCTTTTCTGTGCACCCCAAGGCGCCTGACATGAGCTAAATATGCTTTGTCGACGCTCATCCAAAAGAAGTCGATCCAATTCAAAGGGTTAAGTCTGGAATTTCAACACTTCCTGCAAATGCGCCAGGAAGAACCAGCAGGACGACTGCTGCGCCGGAGCGGGCAAAGCGAGATCAATGTCTGGCTCGCGAGGGGTGTTCTGGCAGCGGATGCGACGTCACGCGTTCACCATCGCTGGAACTGTCAGCTTGCTTGCTGTGATTAAATACTGTTTCCGCCCATAAACACAGCGCTGCAAATTTCTTTTGTCTGCGCGGCAATGAGATCACGGCCAGCTTTTACTGCGTTCAGCGGAAAAGCGTTCAGAACGATATTAAATAACTTCAACTGGAAAAGGTCATTATCAACAGGTTTGCTCAGATGTCAAAGACTTTTTGGAACAACTGTTCGACTTTTCTACCAAAACTGGGCTCGATTTTTTAATTATGGGCGATAAGAACCCTCCCCCTACGGTTGTTTCTCATCAACAACTTGTGTCATAAATGAACAGATGTCACTGCGGCGACGAAAGCTTTGTTTCAAGAACTCAGCATTTCACGCGGTGGCGCTAGTAAGCAAGCAAATGTCATCGCAAAGTGCAGCAACCTCCTGCATGAGACTCTGCGGCAATTTTCCCCGCAACAAATGAGTTTTTCTAACATTGCGAACACCAACGCGACCATGTGCGCCTGCTGCAGATTCGGGTGCGGAGTTGCTACGAGTTGAAGAAGTCGAGTTTCTGCGGGTTTAGGAAATTTGCAGGAGTCCATAAGATACTTCAAAGTTTTTTTCGCAAGCGTCGCATCACAAGGCGTAAGCTCGAGGTCAACGACATCGCAGAAGAGGTCACTTCAGGCACTGATCGTGACGCAAGCGCAAAACACACGGCACTGTGATGTCACAGTAGAAGAGTGAACCAGGAATATTTGAAGAATGTCGGCCTGGTGCCAATCTAACGCTCGGAGATCACGTAAAAAAGCTGTTATACTCAGCGAAAGTGGAACTGTGAAAAATTCAAAGCTATTTATTCACGGGCGGGAGCTGCGACTTGCACCAACCGTGTTAACAGCTTCCAGGCGCCGTCGGCAAGATCAATCGCACGATTACGTCACGTGACGAAGCATCACTCAACTGTGAATTTGTCGAGGGTACAGTTTATTGGAAAATTATACAAAATAGGACCTGGTTGCATCTTCGACAGAATCGCATCCAACGAAGAAATTCGCAAGTACGCGGATAAGTATCGTACGTCGCATCCAACGAAGAAATTTGCAAACGCGGTAAGTTTCGTACGTCGCATCCAAGAAAGAAATTCACACGTATGCGGACAATCATCGTACGTCGTATCCAATGAAGATATTCTCGAACGCGGGTAAGTAGTATCGTAAAAAACACAGCGACACAGCAAATCAAGCGGGGAAGGAAGCTTAAGGAAAAGGCAAGTCGTAGTCGTGTAATAGGTCGAAGCGAAAGGCGTGAGAAGAGCATGCAAGATATCGCGTACCGGCGGCTGGCGAGCAGGCGGGGAATCGAACCCGTGGCCCTTCAAACGCAGCCGCACTTTTTTAAACAAGGCCGTGAAAATCGCAGTGACGCGTCAGGATTATTTTCTCGACGAGCGATCGCGCGCGCAAGGCGGCAGTGCACAGTGACGACGGCGGCGGCGGTGGTTTGCGGGCGACGGAGGTCACTGGTCGCTTTGTCCGCCGTTAAACAAATTCTGGAAGCGTGCCTTGCTCTGCTGAAAGCGCTTCTGAAGACGATCCATGTTGCCTGCGGACGAGATAAGGCAGCCCGGTTTATTTCCTGCCGCTGCTGCTTCCAAAAACTCGTGCGTGCGTGCCCGGCGCGCGTAGGCTGTCAGCAGCGCCAATTTATCACGCGTGACTGCTGCAGCTCGTCACTTGGCCGGGATGACGTTACCGCTGTTTATCAAAGAACTGTGGTGACGACAAACAACAGCGTTTGTCATAAGATTTCCCCCCACGCTGCTGGTTGCGGGAATGATTCACGGTTGACTGAACTTTTGACGACGATGCCCGCACAGAATAGCACCTTTCTGAAGACGAAGCTTTTCGTCTGGTGGGCATGAAATTGAAACAAGGCCTATTTCAGTGTCATGCGCTTCGTTGAGTCTGAGGAGCAGGAAGTGACGTGATTCGCGTCACTGGCGCGTCAACAATCCCTTCGACCCACGCCGGAAAAAGCAGTGAACCAGTTCTATTTACGTCGTACAGCGCGTGCAAAACTAAACGTGCATAAATTTTGAACAGGTGGGATGAAAAACTGCGCTAAAAGTTTAAGACACGCGGAAAAAAAGCGTTTCTGGACACAACGCATGCGAAGAAGTGTTTCGTTGGCAATGGCAACGGTAAAATTGGAAGTATCTTCGCTTGGAGAAAGTGTCGAAAATATATTATCTAATGAGAGAAGCTTGAGCACCAGTCGGCGCGAAACAACACGAACTAACCCGAATAAGCACGAACTCGACGCGACATAACACGAATTAACCCGAATAAGCACGAACTCGACGCGAAATAACACGAATTAACCCGAATAAGCACGAACTCGACGTGAAATCAAACGAACTAATTCAGAATAAGCTTTTATCAAGAGTTTGGATCTGACCAGGGCTGTGGAGTCGGAACTCAAATTTTAGGCTCCGTCTCTAGGCATCTAAAAATGTTGGGTCCAGCTCCGACATGATTTGGTCCATTGAAAACTGAGAACTACTGTATTATTTATAGAACTCGCTTGCCCCACCAACTAGGGATGTGGAACCGGAACCCAAATTTCAGGCTCCGGCTCCACCATCTAAAAGTTTTGGGCTTCGGCTCCAGCCATGAAAAACTTCTTGGGCTCCGGGCTCCACAGCCCTGGATTGGACAATCGCTGTCATGAACGTCAGGGTTGACAAAAGAGTTTTCATAGAACTTCTACTGTATGGCTATCTGGATTGCCGACATCATTTCTAACCGCAAAAATCCTTACATTTTATTCTTTTTTTGATGGCAGTTGTAGCAATTTAGGCTCACGGCAATAGCATTTCTTATATTTGCAGATATGATTGTATTTTTACGCTTGACAGGTGACGAGGAATGCGAGCTTGAGAAATTGATGCGGACTTAACGAAAGGAAATATGGAACTTCCATCGGGATTACATGAAGAAGTTTTGCTCTGGGCGGTTTGCCTCCCGGGTTCGAACCCGATCTAGAGGCGTGATGACGAAATATCGTTAAAATACAATTTGCAACGATCGCAAACGGCTTTGTGAGCGTGTCCGTAAAGTCTCGCAGAAAGAATGTGTGGAAGAGGACAGTTTAGATTGCAAAGGCAGAAAGGAAGAATAAGAGAAACGACTTAAAAACAACAACAAGAGATTTTAAAAACAACTTGCAAAACAAGAACAAGAAATACAAAAAAAAACAACTTGTAATCCTGGCACTAGTCAAGCAGTTCTGGCTGCGTACAGCGACAAACCCACTCACCGTTGCCGAAAAGCGACTTCATCTGCCGGCGCGACTTCGAGCGTCCGTCGGCGAACGCATTGAAGCTGTTCTCGATGTCGGCGATCCTCCGCGCCATGCGCTGTCGCAGGCTCGCCACCGAGTCGTCCGACATCAGCGAGTTGCTCTCGGAGAACAGGCGCAGGTCGCGCTCGAGCTCGCCGCGCTCGTGTCGCAGGTCCTGCAGGAGGTCGCGTGATCGCGACAGCGACTGGAGGGTCTCGTCCTTGCGGTTCTCGAGCAGCATCTTGGGCACCCACTGCTCCTCGGTGGACGAGCGCGACGACGTCGGGCTGCCTCCCCCCTGCTGGTCGACGTGGATCACCGGGATGGGGATGCTACGCGACGGCGCGGCGGCGGGCGCGTCTTCGTGCGTGACGGGCAGTGGAACGGGGCGTTGCGACGGCTCGGGCGGCGTTTCTTTGTCGAAGAGCGCGATCGCGCTCTCGTCGGGGAGATCGCTCGCGTCCTGGCGAGCTTCATCGGCGGCGGCGGCGTTGCCGTCCGACTCGCTCTGGTTGTTGGGGTCCGACGTGGAAGCGTCGTCCGACGCGTCGGTGAGCGATTTCCGTTCGTGCAGCGGCTCGAAGGTTGGCTCCCTGGTCGAGTAGGCGGGAATGTAGTTGACGGCGCCCTGCGAACGAGGTTTCAAGAACTGCTGAGACAGCACAGGTACGGGACTGCTGAGTCAGCACAGGTGTGGGAAGCCGAACCGGAAGGCGCGCAAACCGCACATCGGGCTGCTGGCGTCATGTGCTGACGTTGTTGGAGTGCGCAGAGGTGAGAGTTTGCCAACGGCAAGGATCGGAATTGGCAGTTCCTTGACAGACTTTGTGACACATTTAACGGACATTGCGCAGCACTCGCTTCCGTTCTGTAGAAGCCGCACGCGGCGCTGGGAAAACGCAACCTCGTTGATTGTTATGTAACAGAAAGTGTTTGACGGGGCTTCGGACTGACTATCATGCGTCTGGTCAACGGGCAACCGCTGCCAAAAATAGGGGGGTTGCAGATCAAGACGTTCAATCAAACAAACAAAGATCGCCTGCGCCGGTATCGCGCCGCGTCATGAAGTATGTGGAGGGGGGATTTATAAAAAATTTTTAAAAAGCGTGAAAATCACTTTGCTGGTCTACGAGACCATCAGCATGAGGTCGTTGTGCACGAAGGAAAACAGCGACAAGGGATTGGTTGCTTCGCTTTGGATGAAAGCTGACCGGGCACAGCAAGCAGAGAATGCTGCAAAGCATCGCAAACGCCAATCCCAGTCATTCTCATTTAGCATGATTAGTGCTTGCAGGTCAAAGTGTTACAGGGCGTCTTCTGAATTGCTACCCGGAGTAGGTCGCGTACGTTAGAAAATCATCACGGTCGAATTAAAACCTTCTACATTGGTCCTTGCAAACATCTCGCAAATCGTCACACCCTTACTGGGGAGGAGGCGTTAAAATCTAGAAGCAATTTTACTGGATAAGAGCAAATATATTTCGGCGTCCCTGGTATCATCTTCGCAACAGCACACAGATTTAAGTCATCAACATTTTAGTGACACTTCGCTTTGTTTCTGCGCGCCAAATATCCGCGAAAAAGCAATTGCGAGGCTTTCGGGGAACAAGCTGATCATAGATTAAGACTTTGAGGGAATTTGCAGCACTTTTGAAACAACACCTGTCGTACGAGCAAGCTGCTCATGCGTGGAATCAGAATCGGGGGGGTTCGCTTTGCAGATGCAGTGAGGGTCTCTGCTAAAATGCACGCCAGTGTTCTTTCGCTTCATTTGTAGCGCTTGGCGTATACAAATGCTGCCACACGTGAAGCAAGACGAGAACGGCGAAAAACCACACACATTGAACAGAGTATTTTTCCTGCTGAGAATGCACACCTCAGCCCTCACTCAAATAGAAGTGAATCGAAACGAACGCGGGGATAGTTAAAGCAGTTGCTAGACAACGTGGCAGCATTGATGCTGGTGGTTTGGTGCAGCAACGCAGCTTGAATAAACCTTTCACGCAGTGGCTTCCGGCGCTTTGAATTGAACGCATGGAAGCTCTGCACTCCACACAGCCCGTACGGCAGCTGGAGCCATTTCTTAGCCAAGATGCCTTTGCATAAATTCGCTTGATGCCGTAATTTAACGTGCGCGATGAACAGTCGCAGTCAATCTCACTGCCGGACTTTCTTCAGCGGGGGGATACGTCGCTCCTGTTTTGTTTTTCTTCCGGTCACAGAGCGGAACGTTTTTGAAATGACCGAAATAAAATTAAGTCATTTCGGTCAGATTGTCTGAAAAAATAGGCTAAAAAACACTTTTACGGCGAGTGTTAACACAACTGCGCTGACAAATGACCGAAATGTCTCAGTGACAAACAAAACTGAGCGTCGCTCGATACTTGTCTTTCTGACATCATCCGCTGCAGCGATTCACCTTGAACTGTTGCTTCACAATCGCGTCCGGTGTCAGGCCCGTATCCAGGTTTTGGGGGGCAAAAAACAAAATTTCCTGGGCACAATAAAATTTAGGGGGACAAAAAATTTTTGGGAAGGCACCGACCCCGAATGCTCCCCATGACTACGGGCCTGTGCGCAGTGGGGGGGGCTGTGGCGACGACGTGACGCTGGTTACGCGCACTCGTGTCATCAGACTGTTCAATTAAAATTTTTAAGAGGAAAGTAGTGCACTGTTTTTTATTCGCCGAGACGTTTCGGTCATTTTTTGCTGAGACAAATTGGTAACTGAAACATTTCAGTCATTTGTCTCACAGCTGGTATTAAAACTTGCCGTAACAGTGCTCATTAGCCTATGTTTTCAGACGTTCTGACCGAAATATGACTTAATTTTTTTTCGGTCATTTCAAAAACATTACGGTCTGCGGCCGGAAAATGACCGAAAGAAAAACCACGTGCGACGCAACACGACTTTTCAACGCGGAAGACCAGTTCGTGTGACGAAAGCTGCTCGTTTCGGGTTTGAACAAAGGCTTCGAGAACGTTCGGGGAGGAAGAAGTCGGTCCGGAAAGAAAAAGCTCTCTTCAGGAGCGGATGGAGAGCATTTGCATGAAACGACGTCCACGCCGGACGTGCAACCACCACTTCCCGGAACGACGTATGATGACGAAATCCGGTCTGTGGATGACGTGCTTGCGAGTGTGAGAGGTCAGACGTGAGGTGAACGTCGCGCAGATAGAACGGGGCCTGAAGATGCCGTCAATGTGAGTCACCGGACGGCAGAGGCCGGCCGTTTATGGAACCGGTTTGAGGAAATGCGGCGCAGTGAAAGCGGATTCGTGCGGAAGCGGCTGGGACGTGATTCACGCGGATTGTTTGGCTGCCTGGTAACCTTTCTTACGTCATAAATTAACCGTGTCACGCTTCGTCGGACACGGAGAACGACGGGCAATTGAAGCGGAGTTCAAAGTGAAATTCGAATCGCTTGCTCTACGTTTGAAGGAACCGAGCGAAGTGGTGCAAGTACAAGGCCTGACTTCCGCGCTGCAGCCACCTATAACATGAGCCCAGCGTGCTGTGACTGGCACAGGAGGCGGACGTCACCTACAGTTTTTTTTTTTCAGTCACAGACCAAATTTTTTTTGATCGACCGAAAAATTAGGTAAATTTTTTAAATGACCAAAAACGTAAAGTCAATTCGGCCATAATACCCCAAAAGGTAGGCTAGTGAACACTGTTACGGGAGTTTTAATACTATTATGAGACAAATGACCGAAATGCTTCAGGGAAAAGAAAATCCAGGCTCGTCACTGTAGCCAAGGTTCCCAAAAACCATTGAGCACGCATTGACGTGGAGTGACCTACCGCTTTCGGAAGCGTTTTTAAGAAAACCTGCCCGGAACAAAACGACCACAAAGCTTCATATTGCAGGGATCTACAAGCATGACATAAGTCGTTTTACTGGTAGGGCTACGCTCGATCTGAGTAACAACAGGACATGAGATTCAAGGTTTTTAATAAACAGCAAATCAAGCGGGGTTTATTCAAACAACAAATTTTCAAACTAATTTGATGGGAGTACGAAAACGTCTGAAAGCTGTAAAATATAAGAAAGCGGCCAGTTTCGTTCGGAAACGAGCATCACTATCACTGAAAGCGTAACGGGGACGCGCGCAGTGGAATTGGAAGCCAATGAACAATGATCTCGACTGCACGACACCGTCAGAAGACGTGTTCGAATTTTTGCGATTTGCTGACGGTGGCACCTGCTATGATCGGCAACCATCGCACGGAAACTTATGGCGAGGAACAAACCCGCCTGTCATCAAAAGAACCGCCCAGCGCGGAACAACGCCTCCCCCCCACACACGTAACGATACACTATCAGGTACAACCACCAACGAAACGCTTGTCAGGGAACCACGATTCAGCACTTGTTCGAATCAGGCGCAACACACACAGCACTGTGACGCGTCAGCAAAGGAATGCTGGATGTTGCGACACGACGACCTGCCATCCCGCTCGCGAGCCCGTTTCTCGCTTACGTCACGGTTAAGCGCGAACGTTAAAAGCGAAAGGTTTGCGCCGCGGAGGCCATTGCGTCGTGACGTCACCGGAATGCCGCCGCTCCAATTGCGACGCGATCGCCGCTCGTTGTTGAATCGCGTCTTTGAGCGAAACCGTTTTCGGTGCGAGCGACGAAGGAAGCTTTGGCAGAGCGCGGCGCCAGGCTCACGCGCGGACGCTGAGCGATCGCTCACGTTCGGCGAAACGAATGTTACGGCCTTTCGCCGCTGAAAGCGCACCGGTCTTGTGACAATTCAAATTGCAAATTCAAATCCGCAAGTTCCAAAGTTCGAATTCAAATCGCGATTTCAAAGCCGCCAATAGTGTGTCGTTTCATGGGGCAAAGCATACAGCTCTGTTCTGTCAGTAATGCGAGCGCCTTGCTTCAAGCAAGACAAAAATGCAAATTGAAGATGTGTCAGGGCGTTGCAGGTACTGTGCACTTCGTCGTTGCCATGGAAAACACAAAAAATATATGGCGCCACGTGTTTCATAAACAATGACAAAAAATAAACTTTCCCACTGAAACAAAACTTGACATGCGCACACTGTGGTTTTTACGCAGTGACTTGTGTGATATGCCATTAACAACGTGCTGTGCTGGCCAAACTACAGACAAACTTTCCACAGGGCGGTCGTTTTCATCGGTTTTCGTTACTTACTTCGTTTTTCTGCTCCGCTTGCTTTGAATTTGTGGCTTAAATTTGCTTATTTCAATTGTCGGGATACCGAGCGCAACTGAGTGCGGTGGCGATGGGGAGAACGCACAGTTGTGCTGCGTGTGTGGGGGCGCAGCAGGTTAACGTGGTTGGCGACCGCGACGAAGTCGTGACAAGCAGCGAAAAAATGCGACGAAAATAAATTTTAAAGCGGTCGCGGAACGCGCGAGAAGATCGGACTTTTTTACGCCTCCGAATTTAACGCTCGACGTAAACTTCTCGCAGGACCTCGCGAAGCTGGCCCCGGAGGATGATTTCATTTCCTTTTTTTGTTGAACAGAACGGCGTTGAAAAAATTTACCCCCCAATAAAATTCGTCAGAAAGGATCGCGATGACGGATGCCAGAAAATATGCGAGGGAGACCACCGAGGTTCTCAATAGGCAACAGGTGGCTCTGTGCGAGCAGAGCAATAATATTCGGGTTATGAGAAAACGCGACTGTACAAATACGCGCGCCGTCGCCCACACTGACCTTTATCCAAGGATGGTTGAGACAGCCTTTGATGGTGAGTCGCTTTCTGTGGAAACATAAAAAAAAGCTTCGGTTTGAATTTTATCCCTTTTCAGCGTAGAAGGCTTCGGTTACGTAATGCGCCAGAATCTACGGAATTTTGAAGTGAACGGGGGGTTGTTTTTTTGTTGCGAGACAGTGGTTTGCTTCGGAAGGGACGCGGCTTATTTGGGCGTGTTTTTTTCGTAGGTTGAGCCCAGAGACGTTTTTAATCATAAAGCTTACCCTGACGGAAAACACATTCACACCTTCTTGCCGTTAATTTTTGTCAGACATGCGACTTGAGCAGACCACGCCCCCCTTGCGCACCTCCATTCGACAAAAACTTAACGTTACAAAAGGACGACAAAGTTGTACAGTTTTCATTAAGTTTCTAAGACAAGGGCAAGGGGAAAAGTCGCAGAGCAACGTTACTGGCCACACAAGCGCCGTATTGAAAGGCCGTTTTGAATACGCCTCAGCACGCTCGGCTTGGCATCCGTGCCCGATTGTGTCGGACCAAGATTTGAAAAACGCGACGAACTTCCAATTGCAAACGTTTTCTGCTGAGAAAAGTGCGGCTTCGAGCGGCGCGTTAACAATTTCGCTTCTCGGTCAAGGGACCGTCGGAACAGATACCGGGGTTTCGTGAGTTTCTGTCAATCAAACCAACTTCTTTGAAATGCGCAGTCCGACCCCAAACGATTCTCGGTGCATTTTCTTTTCTAGTCAATTACAGTAAAAAGGAAATGTCTAGTATGGCTGCCAGGTTTGACGTACAGTATGTATTTGAAAAGGTTCAACCTGCAAACGTTCTCAAAGAAAATCATACAAAACAAAATGTCGGTGTCGTTTTGTTTTGTTTTATTTTCTTTGAGAACGTTTGCCGGTTGATCCTTTGTAAATATTATACAGTAGAAGACTTTGATTTCTTGCAACTCGAGGAAAACCGAGCGGTGTCGTGGTCTACAGGTCGGACGTTATCTCCCATGATTGAACCCCCGGAAGGTAAGATGCAGCGACAGAGTCAGCGCAACAAGCACGGGAATAGGAAAGCTATTAAGTTCTAACGTTTTAAAAGGGGAAACTCTTTACGTTTAAATCCCAAACGGTTTCTTACCTCTGATCTTTAACCAGCAACTGTCGTATGAAATCCTTCGCCAGTTCGCTCGTTTCGCCAAAGTATTCTTCGTCGAACTCGTAATCGACTCGTGTTATGTTCTCGAACGTTTCGTTTTTGTCGTCACCCAAAAACGGTGAACAACCGCTCAGTCTGTGTGACGGAATGACAGTTCCTTGTGAGATCGGGACACAGACCTTGTTGGTGGACTGATTTCTATTTTATCTACTAAGCTTATCATCAAAGCCTTTTTAATTCAAATTTCCATTCTTTAACTTGTTTTCGTTACTTAATTGATAACAGAAATAAACAGGGACTGCAACAAACTTAAGTCACAAACAAACAAATAAATTCCAACCACAGCTACGNAGTGGGAAAACGAGGCTTTAAAAGTTAAATTTTACCACCGCGATCGCGTTCCAATCGCGAAATAAAACCCGAGCCGCATTCAAACAAAGCGCGCGAAAGAAAACGAACACTGTTGACAGTCCGTCGCGTTACAATTGACAGCCTGCACGTCACAACAAAGCATATGGACGACCCCGCGCACTTAGTTCGAAGCCGGCACCAGCACACGCACATACGGTCACAGCGAATGCGATGGAAGGAAAGCTTACAAGATGTAGGCAATGACGCCGACGCTCCAGCAGTCCGCTGGCAGACCAATAGGTTCGAACGCAATGATTTCAGGAGCTGAAACGCAAGACGAAAGAAAACTGGTTATTTTCTCGGCGAGGCGAATTTGAAAACAAGCAACCGGCGTGCCGGACGGCTTAGTTCGTGAGCTTGTCGGGACCAGTGTTCGACCGCAAGTCAAGACGAGGCCTTGAATTTCGTCAAACAACTTCATCTGACATCTATTGTCAGGTGACAAGGGTCGCAACGCAGGTTTCAAATGTAATAAGCATTCTGCACGCCCAGAAAGTCGGAGGGTTTGGCCCCCTTCATTCGACTTTTATACCCAATGTGCTTAACCGGCATTCTATTGATGTTACGTCAGATTCCGGTTTCGTACCCGTGAGCACGGACCGCATGAGTCTTTCCCAACCTTTTTAAGCTTACAATTCACTTTTAGTGACAATTTTTTGTGGGAAATTGAGGTAAAATGGCGATATAAAATGAGATACGAGAAGCAAAGCATTAACAAAGCATGCAATTTACGGTTAAGAGGAAACTTGAGCTTACTTATTAGATATGATAAGATCAAATCAATAGGAAATCGGCTAATTTCCAAGGAAATCGACCAATCTTTTTAGTTAAACACTGGAAAATTGTAATATTTTCAAATGCTTCGCAGAGCTGCTGAAAGAACTGCGCGGTCCACTGTCGCTGTGAAGCGCTAGTTCCTACAGTGCTTTCTCTGCTGATGAAGCGCTGCGCAACAGCTACCTGCGCACGTTGTCAGGCGCGGATGGTGAGGTGTGTTTGATGCAAAAGTAAACTTAACAGAGAGGTCAGTACATTCGCCCACTGCCTGACGTGATGCGCTCTGATGGCGAGTCGAGTGCCGTGAGATTTTCTCAAATAACAAGGGATTGATTGAATGATCAGCGACTTCGCACACAGTTGCAAGAAGTCGGGGGGTAAGCGTGCAAAACTACTGCGTCTATTTGATCAGCGTCACCGTTGTTCTTAGCCCGAAGTTCTTGCAGTGGCTATCGAAAGCGGGGTCTGACCCGCAAGAAAAAGTTCTAGCTGCTTCTTTCGCAGCGCGCCACGTGCTTCTTCACCCACACGTGTTTCACCCACACGTTCCACGCGTTCTTCACCCACTTTACGACAATCTTCCCAAACAGCGGCCCAAAGCTGAAAAAATTGCAGCGTTGCGCGGTTCTCACTCAAATGATGTAACCAACGGAACAGAATGCCTGAAGCAATTTAATGGGCTTAACCGAGCCCTATTCCTACGTACGATGCTGGGCATAAACGTTGTTTGGGAGAAAAGCATTGTGCTTGCATGGTGCTCACTAACAACACGCAAATGCTCGGGTACCACGTAATGCATTCCTGACTCACTGCGTAGGTGCCTGTAAAGTCTACAGCGCATATTGCCGTTCTGCTTTGAAACAAAACTAAGCTCTTTACGATCTCTCTAGGAAAAAACCTAAAGCGTATTAGCAACACACACTGACTATCTTGCTATGAGGAAGAGGAGTCACTAGCTGTTGGCTCGTCCGAACCTACTTCGGGCCGCTCGCGGGCCCGATGTATCTTCATTAGCGGTAAGCTGTTTGCGGATTATATTCCAGCTCTTTGAAAAATGAGGCGCGCGCGCGCGTTAAAAGGCAATTTAATCAAACGCATACCGACGAATTCCGGAGTGCCGTGCATGTTCTTGTACTCCGATCCCGGCGTGATTATTTGAGCGAGGCCGAAATCGATCAGCTTTACGCTGTGCGGCGCCATCTCTCTGCTCGACAGCATGATGTTTTCCGGCTGAGAAGATCACAGAAGCTTCTAGTGGCTTCGCACACAACGCTGCATACGCGCAAACACGTTTTTCATTCCGTGCGCATGTTTCACTTTCGACAAACGCAAAGGCCCACAATAGGGTTCTTACGTGCGGTCATGCTCCAACGTAACATTATCGCTATGAATTTTTTTTAACCAGTCGAAGTAACATCGTTGAAAAATTAGGCCACGTTTTTTTAAAAACCCACAGCCGTTGTTTTTTTGGCTGTGGTGGCAAGAAATGTTACTACCACGAAATTGAAGCGACAATGTAGCTGCTCTTACCTTGAGGTCGAAATGGGCGATATTTCTCTCATGCAGATAGTCGACTCCTCTTAATATCTGGGTCATGAAGGTGACTGCTTCAGGTTCTGCCAGATATTCCTTCTCGGAAAGAAAAGCAAAAAGCTCCCCTCCAGCCACCCTTAAATTACGAAAAATGGTTTGTGCCACACTGCACGAAACACACTTAGCCTAAAATACACATGTGCTTTCATGTTTGGCTAAAACACAAAACGCTAGACTGGACTAATCTAAGCTGCAGTCCAGCCCGCAATAGCGACCTTTCCATGCATGACATTGGATCAAGTACTCATAACATATAGCATTTATTCCAACACAGGCTCTACTACCACACCAAGATGTCCAAAAGCAAAAGAAATTTGTGCAAGACGAACTCGATACCAAATCACTCAAGCACACTGCCCAGAACGCACGTCCCATTCGTAGAGGATATCACTACCAGTGTTCTTACTTAACTCAGGCGTCAGGTGGTGCTATGTGTGTGAAGTGTGACCCATCACAACAGACAGTGCAGCCTAGCCATTTACCATAAAATATCAATGTAACACCACCCCAAATAGCACACAATCAATTATCACCTCACACTTACAATTCTAGTATGAGAACCACTTCTGAGTTGTTTTCAAACACTTCGTGTAGCGATATCACATTTTCATGATCAATATTGCTGATTATGCTCACTTCCCTTTGGATGTCTTGTGGAGTCACCTGCAACCATTAAATATGCAACATTTTTGTCCCGAATCCAAGCACAGCCAAAGCATGCTTGACATGCAATAACATAATTGAACTTTAGGAGTTGAAATCAAAACAAAATAATGCACGAATGTCAAGAGTAAGCTAATCAATTGTTTCAAACCCAAACAGATTAAATCCAATATTCCTTTGGAAAAAAAATTTTCATTCTAATTGTAACAGCAACTGCCCAGCACTTGATTGAAATCTAAAATTATTTCCAACTTCCATGAGTATTACTTTTTATACAACAGACTGTTTTATGAGGACTGGGCCAGTAACTTTGTATTTCTTGTGGATGGAACTTCGCAGCAAAATGAACCTTATTGTACATTTTAACTTACTGGACTCACAGGTAAATACTGAACAAAACACATTTAAAAGATGTTATTTTTGATATTTATGGAAAGGGTGATTTTGAAAGGTTTGACAAATTAAGTAAAGGTTTTGTTAAACTTGTTGTAGCTAAACTTACAAAAACATTTTAATTGTTCAAATAGCTCTTATAGATTTATAAGCTGCACACAGAACAGAGTATTTGAGAGCCTGCATTTGTTTAGAAACAAGGAACATGCAACTATGATAAAAAGAGCAAATATGTTCTGCACTGTTGTAAACATCCAGCATCAAATTATCGCAAAATGCCCACATGTATGGGCGTCAGATGGGGGTGCCCTGGATTTTGAAATTTGATGTTTTCCTATTAACTTTTAGGTAGAAAAACGTTTTTCTCCTAGTTTCAAGTTGGTAGAATTAAATTTTGCCACCGTTGGTCCCCCATTGGAAAAATCCACTATCCCCTCTGGAAAAATCCTTCCAACACCTATGCTTACACTACATGCATAATAAAAGTAAATTCTGAATAACAACGTCATACATGTAACATGGGTAATTTGACACGCCAACCCATGCAGTCACTTGTTAAGATGAATTCTATTTAAATANGAGCTGTTATACCTATGCAGTTGGCAAAATACATACTCTGTGAAGATCATAGCTTGGCTGATTACTGCAGTGAAAAGATTGCTTTTGATAAATATTAACGTGAGACCAGGTTTTTTCAAGGTGGTTTAGGTCCTGATTTAGGTCCCTAGGATCAGAGAAAATTATTATCACGCCCCTAGAATCAGAGAAATCAGGTCCCTACAGGCCCATACCAGGTACCTAATCTTTCCTTAAAAAAACTGCATGAGACAGTAAGCAAATAGTGCTCTAAGAACTTGAAGCTAGCTTTTCACATAATTCTACTTAATATAAATACACTTGACTNTTCTCAATCATTNTGTATNAAGCTGTGAAACTGAAGTGGGTATAAAGTTCACACTTCAACATGCAAGTACAATATTTCGTCAACACTGACAACTTAGCCATGCTAGCAAATTGACAGTGCCATTAAAATACACTTCGAAAATCATAAGTCCAGTCATAGAAACTGTCATCTAAATTTTGTCTACATCTGCAGATAGAAATTACATAAATTTCTGGAAGAGAAAATTAATATCACCCTTTATCTTCTTTCAGCATCAAACTTTACCAATGCAGGCACTTCTGAATTATGCAATGCTTTGCTACATAAATGGACAGCAGTGCATGATACACGAAACAGAGTACAGATGTAGCCACTTTCAACCAATGTAAAACATACATGCACTATCTATTTTTTACAATCAATCATTTTAACTATTCATGTGCAATTTCAACTTCAAAATTTATTCAATAGTTTTATTGGCATTAAACTACTTGGAAGGTTAGAGCCACATTAAAAAAATAAACAGTTCAGTAAGTCAATGCTGCCAATAAATGATCATAACCATTAACCAAATCAAAGAACTTTTACACATTTTAGCATAATGTCAACAAGACAAGTGCACACAATGACATGCCTGCAATCAATTAACTTTGCTTTTGGATAAAATGTATGTACATTTTAAAACACTTGCAACAAAAAATATTACTCACAATCAACCTACCCCTCTCCTGCTAGATTTGGCCCGTTTTTTCTTGATGAATTTAGCAGCAAACACATTGTTGGTTGCTTTTTCAACACATTTGCGCACAACTGCAAACTGGCCACTGCAAAAATAACAACTGTAAGAATTTTCAGATGAGAGCAGTGGAAGCTGCAGAGATTTGAGATGAATAACTTGTGCATTTTTCATAGCAAAACATATATTACACAAAAAACAGTGTGATAGCAAGCACGAAACAACCAGACTATTGTTGGAAGATCTCAAGAGTTAGGTTCCTTCAAGTCAACACTTGGAGTTAAATTGAAAATCGAGAATGTTCTGACCTACCTGTAGTGTTTACTAAATACATGTGTAAATGGCCATAAAACTCTTTACAGTTTGTCGTCATTTTTAGCAACTACTACTGTGTCTAATGGCACTGTCAAACCTGGGAGTGGCCAAACTTTTTAACTCATGGGTACCATTAGATTCTTAAATTTAACAGTGAGCCAATTGAACGTAGGTGTATAGATTGCTTGGACGAACTAATATGAAATAAAAAATGAATTAGCTTTACTACTATCATTTGGAAGCTCAGAAAGCTAGATTAAAGAGCTCATTGAATCATTTGTAGCATATGGGCTGTAATTTACCCAAGCTTAACATAGCTACTTGTCAATTGACTAAAGAATACCTATTCAATACTAGACAAAAAGATCAGCTAAAATTAATGGTTTGATTATGTGTAGTGCTCAGCGAAGCCTAAGAATTTATAAGAATTCACAATATCTATTCATATCTGAAGTTCTGAACAGCACAACAAATGAAATTAATACCTACAATGTGTACTACTAAAATCATGACAAATTTTAGGTAGGGTTCAATGATTGTCAAGCAAGTTGATAACCAATTATTATTTAAAGTAAAGTGTAACTTCCTTCATAGAAAAATATGATGTTGATTTATTTGAAATTAAGAAGACTGTAGTGAAAATTTTATGCCTGATAGTTTTGTGTTATTCAAAAATTAAAAGATGACAGAAAAAAAGTCAATTAAGTTCAATTTCATTGTACTTGCTTTTGTACTTCTTTCTGAGTGTCATAAATAGTCAGTGATGCTTGTCTCCAATTGCTTGCCCCATGGATCACACCTACATTTATCGTAAATTCCACATCTGTGATGAGTCAATAACAGCATCGCACATGAACTTTGCCCTTGTACCCACCCATTAATGGTGTATGCCGACCACTTAACTAAATAAGCATCACCTACCATTTTTCTGTAATATTTAACATGACTTGACTGGGATTGAACCAGCCTACCAACTTTTATGGTATGTGCTCAATCCACCAAGGTCACTTTGTCAGTGATAAAAAAACGTGTTTTAAAATCAAACCCATTAAAGTGCCTCCAAANCCTTTNTACTCAAGTGACCAGATGAATGCTGTGCTGACTAATTTCCTAGTCAATCAAGCTAAGTTGATGAAATTATAGGATCAGATTAGTANATTACATATGTAAACTTTCTGGAGCTGTAATGTACTTTTGTGCAATCACAAGAGTATTTTTTTAAAAAGTTTCAAAAAAATTCATTGTGAATGAAGTCAAGCATCACCTAAACCACTTTGGAAAAATGAGTCTGAGCCTTATAGTTTCAGTGCTATTTTCAGGTACAAATGTTTTGCAATCAACAAGTTAATGTGCAGTAGTTGTAATGCTGCAGTAAAAAATACAAACGTTTCAAAGGTAACACAAACTCTTTTCAATTAGCACAACTCACTTTTGAATATTGTCTCATTCTACAGGCTAGCTTTAGGCTAAAATATAAAGATGTGATGCTGCAACTAGATTAAATGAAAGACAATTAAACTTTGTCATAGACATCATACGCATTACACATACAAGCCCAATAAAAAAATAACCGAGTATATATTGAAAACCTTGCTTCTGCTTCAAAGCATCAGTGAGG
>JGI24021J15306_10000559_pt1 | contig 29450 bp, 18 predicted proteins | sample Ectturendosymbi1_FD_15306 | JGI IMG/M metagenome (IMG submission 15306) | reverse complement strand
ACAAAGCCATCAGCAACACCATGCAGCACCAGAAGTCGCATTAACAGTAAGAAGCATGTTATTAAAGAGAAAATTCAGACATTTACCATTGTTCAAAATTGTTGATTTTGCTTAAAAATGCACACGTTACTTAGTAAGTTAGCTGCATTAAGCATTGAAAAATATTATATTGCTCTCACGCAAATGCAATTAAAAATATATAGGTTTCATGGTTCCCTTAGCCGAAGAGGTTCCCGACCTCTGGTCTACAGTATTAAACCAAGACTTATATCTGAACGCTCAATTTTCAATGCGTCGAGACTAAAGCAAAATCGTTATTTGTAAAATCTACCTCTTGCGCGCTGAATATTTTCTGATGAGCGTTGCGTCCCAGCAAATGCCGATAACTCGATCTGCAAATCAGAAATTTGAAACATTTGTAGTGCGTTTCACCTTGTATTCTTCCTATCCTGACACCGAGCATAAACGATTGAAAGTGTAAACTCGTTAAATTTTGAATCGGTGGCAACGACCACGCTAGGTTGGTGTAAACACGAAATTTTCACTTTTATCAGCCAAAGAAAATTTTAGGTAGATGCAAATGATTTTTCGGGGCCACTTCGTTATTCGTGCGCAACGTTTCTGCTCCAACCATGTTTTGAAAGAGAAAGAGAGGACTACAAAAATTTTTCTTAAAACCTCAATGCTTAAAAACGAGAGGGGTTGAGAAAGACCAAAATCAAATTGCTCTAGCTGCTTGAAAACTACCTGAACTTGTACTTCTTGTAGACTGCTTAAGTTCATTTCCACCAATAGTGTTCTGGATGTGTTAGAAGTAAATGAACGTGGACGGGCGTCATCAGTGAAACACCTTTGCCGCAATAAGCGACCGCAAGAAGGACATTGCATGGACCTACTCCTGCTCCCCAATTCCGTTCTCCTGCAACAAAAATACAACCGAATATGTTTCTTTAATGATTCTCTAATGATTGCGAGGAATAAATTAATCTAACAACACTTTTCTCACTCGTGACAAAAACGCAAATTTGTCAGAAAAGAGTTTTGGAAACCTGAAACAGTAAACGCAAAAGCTGGTTTTCAACAAACGTTTTCATTAACAATTGCATTCACAAAGTAATGCGCTTTGGAGCTAAATTTCAACAGACGGTAAACATGTTTTGTATTAAAATTTTGCCACTACATTCTTGAAGATTATGTGAAAAAATGCCAAGTTTTTTTTGCTTAACGAGCACATATTTCGAAATAATGCAGGGCATACGTGAATATTCCTATCGTTTCGAGACCTGTTCATGATTTACAGTCAACTTTGAATGTGACAACAACAAACGAACCAGAGGAACTGTGACGTCAAACACTGGGTAAGCTCCAAGTAAAGCTCTTTTCTGTTTTTTTAACTGCACTGTGGAAATGCATTCTGAAGAAAGTTTTTCCCAGGCTTAAAAATTCCGAGAAATCGTGATCTAGTGATTTTGAAAAGAAAAGTTATCATCCAAATTTCTTCAACTGAAAAATCTAATACAATGTACGTTTAATCTGATGTTTGCAACGCTCATTGCTTTGTATTTTTTTTCGTTGCACAGACGTTCCAAGAAACATCTTAATTCGTCTAAAGCTACACAGCTTTGATTAATTATATCTTAAAATGAAGGTGAAAAATAAAAAAATGCAAACAAATTTAAATAAGATGAACCTTGATTGCACCGAGCTGGTCTCTTGCACAGGCGGAATGACTGGTTCGTCAATGTTTTCTTCCACTGCCATCATTTCACTGAATAGGGTTATTTTCCTGTAAACGTCAATGATACCTGGAAACAGATGATGTGGCAATACATGAAATGTTTTAAAAACGCTTTGAAGAGCTTTTCCCCAAGGATAACCTGTATACAGATTTTTCAAATCAGTTCTCGATTTCGATAGAGTGACGCGATTGTTTACGTTTCAAGCCCCATCATGACGCTTTTAATGTGATTTTTATGACATCGTTCCGTCTGATTTTCAATTTACCTGCTGTTTTCAAATGGTGTCTTGCTGCACGTATGTTAGCTTCTATATTTGGAAAGTTCGCGAGCTCGCTTACACAATGAGGTAAATTAACAGTTTTTTTTTTCTTATTAACGTTCCTACCGCCTAATAAATACGCAGCTGCAGGTTCGTTGCTGTGAATACAAGCAATGCTCCTTTTACATAAAATTTCCTCATTTTTTTGCATTCTGGATATTATTCAGCAACATACAGCAAAACTGGTTGTTGTTTTTATTTCTTCCAAACGAAACCATGGTGATGTGAGCGTGCCAACTGACGTGGTGATGAAACTTATGATGCCCTTGTTCAACAATGGCCACAACATAACTATTGGCAATTACTTCACTTCCTTAGACCTTTGTTTGCGGTTGGCAAATAAGGCTGCAGCCTTGTCGGTACGATTCGATCGAACCGAAGGGAAATACTAAACGATATGAAAGAATCTGGCGAGCTACATAACGCCACCATTCTAAAGTTAGCAGATGTTGCTGCTGCTACAGTTACTATATCTTAGTATCAATGCAAGATTTTAAAATCCGTAAACATACTAAGTTCACTGCACCCAAATGTCGCCTTTCAGTCGGAAAATAACCTGAAAACCCGAAATAGTATTTTTTTACAATGAAACTAAGGTGGGAGTTGATGTTCTGATGTTCTTGATCAAATGTGAAGATGCTACTCTGTGAAAGCAGGAAGCAGACTCTGGCCAATCCATTTTTTTATTTAATAGACACGGCACTCATAAATAGCTGGATTATTTACAAGTATGTTTGCAATTCAATCATAAATCGCAGAATGTTCATACAGAGATTTAGCGAAGAACTCACTAGGTGCACTCCAAAGGAAAAGCTACAAATTGAAAGTAATGCAGATGTTGTAGAGTGTGCTCCAACGCCTAAAAACGCAAAGCTTGTTCTGACAAAGACTGCAGAAACATAACAAAAGATATTTCCATGATTTGCAAAAAACTGTGTCGTAAATATCAAGCTAAAAAATCCAAAACTTGCACCTCTTATTAACATTTATTTCCCGATTTTTGCTTGTCTTTTAACTCTTTTCTGTTTTGTTTTTTCTTGATTCTTCGCGATTATGGCACAGTTGGTGATTTTCATCTCAATTAAAAATCTGAGTTCAGTGTTTTACTCACAAAACAGCGCGCGCGTCAATTGACGCGCTTGGTGATTGTAAGTAGTTGCCAATCCCGGTAATGCTGGCGCTAAGCAGAGCAAACAGTTTTTTTTCCCATCACAAATCAAGCTCGGTGCTATCAAGATCAACTTTCCAAATCTTTACTGCCAACTCGAAATGCGAGAATTTCACAAAAATTATTAAACCCGAAATCAAAAACCAACGGCAAGGCGTGTCCGGCTACGAGGCAACAAGCTGGAAATACCCACCAGGGGAAAGCACGCTCGTCGGTCACGGGCCGTTGTTTTTCGTTAAGTGAAGTGGCTTAAACACGTGAAAAAGCTTTCGTCACATGGAGCGTGGAAACAAGGTTGCGGTAGCGTTGCACACCTACACAAACCCTCCAACAGCCCACGCATCATCATCCAGCTCAAAGTGAATTACAGTGCACAGGCTACTTGCGCTTCGTGTTAGTCCGACTCGATCTTCAGTACTTTGAAACTAGCATCATTAATTTGGCTGCACGAGATGCTGTGCCCTTGCCAGCTGCCACAACGTTTTTTGGGGCCGTGTACGTTCTGAAATAATGCGTAGGTACAGCGTATAAAGCTATTGGCTTATTGTCAAACCGTTTTCGTTTTCTAATATTGGCAACAAGCAGATGTGGCACAACTATAGGTTTGCGCCAGTGGAAAAACGTAGCTGAAAGGGGCCCAATAGCCAAGACTAAGAAAAAAATTGAGAAATGATTGTGAATCCGGATGTGCATGGCTACACTGAGACCCTGAATCACCGGAAAATACTCCGAAAAACGCAAAAAAAACACCCTCCTGAAAACCAAAACAATAGACCTATTACAATCGTAATAAGCTATAAACTAAGTGGGGGGCAGGTTTTACATTTAGCCAGGGAGGGGAGATTCCCACCACTGCCCCCTTCAATTACGCCACTATGAGCCAGAGCTTTTTCCCACTGAAGGAACAGAGTAAAGCGAAAGACTGAAAACAAGTTTCTGAACAGAGCTAAGTGAAAGCGGATGAAACTACACTGATGAACAATTGATAATTTTTCTGCCAATTGAGTACGGTTTGCACAAACCCCAACTCCCAGCAACCATCAATTTTTTGTTTCAAGAAAAAGCGTTTGTCTTTTAATTAAAGTTATTGCAAGAAGTTGCGGGACCTTATGAAGAGTTGAAAAATCTTGAAATTGCTGATTCAAACGATCAACCAGACGTTGACACGAATAGGATGCAGCTAAACGTCTTCACAAATGTTTGTCCTACAACGCCACTACCAGAGGTGTCTGTGTTGATAATCTTATCCATCCATGACGTCGCTGTCAATCAGCGTTGATAGCCCAACATAGAAGGCGAGAATATTTTGTTGGAAAAATCAGTGCATCTGCACACTTTATCAAAAACTGAAGGTATAATGTACCACGAAACAGTTACAAGAAAACGTTGCAGAGTTTTTAGGCGGACAAACACACCTACTACTTCAATCTATTTATTTGTACCCATGAAAAGAGTGCTTCTACTTCGTGCTAATCCCCATTGCCACACGACAGTGCTTTTTCATTAATCCTCTGAACTTGGCAGAGAGTGTCCTTACATTTGATGAAAGCCGTGAACTCTGGTTTTCATCAAGAAAGATGGCAGAAACTCAAATGATTAATAAGCTGCTTTAAGAAAGAAAAACGATTTTCATTTTTGGAACGTTTTAAATACCATACTGCTTCTTTTATACCGAAAATTTGTGGCTATGTTCGCATAAATCCACTTATCACTGAGGACTAGTTTTAATGAAATCATTTTTCTGTGAAATGGAATTATCTTGAGTTTTGCGGAAAATACTAACTTAAAACATTTTTCGGAAACAAAACGTTGCTAGTTAGAGCCACAGATGCAGTTCACGACAGGCCTGCAACCAGGGGGGCAACCAAGCAATTGCCCCTCCTCCAGAAATTTTGAAAAAGCATCACTTTGCTCCTCCCTGAAAATGTCAGTTGGTTGCGGCACTGGTTCAAGATGTACTTACATTGGAGTAACAAAACCGTTTTTGTAAATCCGGCAAATCCCGTCTTTGGTCTGACGTCACTGACGACCGTTGATATGCAGAACTGGCTGCGCAAGCTATAACAACCATTCGAAAGTGAAGTAATCTACAACAATCTTGATGCCGTTATGCAAGCCTTCAATAATATACCGATGAAAACAAAAAGAAATGGGTATAGATATTAGACACGGTAGCTACTAAGCCTATAAGCGTTAAAGCTGCAGTTTTCCTTCAAAACGTCTTCACGAACGTATTTGCTTGTATTTCTAGTAATGTTCTTCAGGGCAAAATGTCATGAGAGGATTATTGGTTCTACAAGTGGGATTGAAATGAATTTACGAATTTACGGAAGGGGAAAAAATTACTAGCTGGATTTTCATTACTGAACTCATACGTTCCTCACACAAGCACAGATTTTAGACCTTTCCTTGGCTGCTGATATCAATGAATCCACGTCCACTGCACTCGAAGATCTTTTGTTGAGAACAAGCTTTTGCTCATGCAAGTGTTATTGTTTTTGGCCACTTTTTGAGTGCAATATTGATTTGAAATTTTTGCCTGGTACTGCTCGCCAAAGCCTCCAACACCTCAATAAACAAAGCTCTATAACAATTTAAGAAGGTCAGAAAATTTGCCTTTGTTTTCCAGTGAGCAAGAGATAGAACAGGGATTGGCAAACTTGTTCAATAGAAGAGTCATTAGCAGAAAACCAAAAACACCAGCGAGCTGCAATGTCAGTTTGTAGTGTCAATATACAAATGCGGAAAAGAATGCAATTTTTACATAAAATAACCTACAGTAATCGAAATCAACGAATGCATCATTTACCAATACTAGGTTTGTGTTTGATTTGCTAGTCTCCGAAAATCTTGACAAAAGTTGTTAAAGATGTGCGACTTACTTCTCCCAAGTGTTCGTTTGTTTGGTTTGCACGATGTTTTGATTTCACGAACTTCTTTACAGAGAATAAGAATTCACAGCAATACGTCGTGCTCATACAGAAAAGAGTTGTACAATGGTCTTTTTTAGTTCTGGGTATTTATTTTCAGGAACCTGTCGCTAGAACTCAAGCATAGAGTGGCATTGACTGTATTTCGTTCAGTTTCATTTCTACAACAGACAAGTTTGTGACAAATGTTTGGCCAGCTGACCAGCCATCACCAACTACCTTAACGTTGAATGGATTTACAACGACTGCAAAGCATGGTTTTCACTTCTGCAAATAGTCAAATCTGACTTGGAACTCCTCCAGTAGTCTTGCAATGTATTTTATATTCTTCCACTTTGTGGGCTGCAATTGCCTCTTCTTGAAAAGCATTCGTTCCCATTCTGATATTGGGAAAATGACAGAATGTTTTTGACAATACGTCTCCTTGAAAAATTTTGATATTTTTCTGTTGACTTAAGTGGCCTAACTTGATCTTTAGGTTCATTATTTTTGTTATAAAATCGCGTACACGCCCTGGTAACTAACCTTATGAACTCGTGTAAACACATTGATAAATGAAACAAACATTCAATATAAGGCGACAACTCGCTATCGATTTAAGATATTGCTACTCAGCAAGAAGGGCCACACAAAACATGTCGGCGAGTCGCAGTTTACCCACCATTGATGTAGAATATGGTGATCGGTCGAGAACAGAAAAAGCAAAAAATTGATTATGCTCAAACTCTTACATTTACGCTATATATATCTGAGTTCAGAACTCAACTCGATTATTTTTGTATCCATAGACGCGGCAGAAATAACTGTCGTATTAAAAGTACAGCAGATAACCATCTGGCTTTTATTTGTTTGATTTATATTGCTTGCCAGTTCAATACTGGTAAACCTGAAATAAGTACGCGCATTCTTTTCTTCAATGACTGTGTATAGCCAGTAACAATGCCTAATGAATTTACTTTACATTCCTATGCATATACTGTGCAACGCAAGTGTTTCCAGTATGATTTTACACACTTCCTTAAGAAATTGTATATTTTGATTCAAAACATCACGTATGCATTTGTTTAGAAGAGCGCTTTTTTATCTGATATCTTTATTCTCCCGCTTAAAACCTCTCTCAAGTGTTCATTTTCTATCCTATATACATGAGACTTTTGCCTGAGAATGAGAAATTTCTGCTGTGACTGGCACATTTTTCCTGTTCGGTTTGCACCCTACAAGTATTGCTTGCATGTGCAAACTTTCTCTTCTTCTGTGCTGCTTGGCGTGCAAACGGTTTTTCTATTTCTTTAAAAATACTACCAACCCCAATCCCTAAATGATACACGTTGTGCCTGGGAGATAAACAAACGAATATTTGTGAACCTAAGCGCATAGTTCGTGTAGTAGTGAACATAACTTGTCCACCAGGAAAAACTATTGCTGTAGATTGCTCAGCGCGTATCAGTGGAGCTTGGTATGTTTACTTGCAATAACTAAGATGTTAATAAGGTACGACCTACGTTTTGAGCGTATCAGGGTTCTTCAGGCACGAAGGTTTTGTCTCGTATCTCAGGTTTATTCCACGGTCTTAACAAATATGTGAAATATGTTTTGCTCTACAATGCAAAATTTTTAAAACTTCAAGTTACAGTTCTATCCAATGACTTGTTGAAATGCAACTCGAGGGCTCTTTTTAAACTGAACAATATAACCAAGCGGTCATAAGCAATTTTACGAATCAACACCTTTGCCTGAAAGTGAGTGACCTTCGTCATAGTAAGTAACCTGAAATTCATCAAATGCGCACAAATCTCTGAAGAATAACCTGAACAATACCTAACCTGCGCTACCCGGCTGTCGTTATGCGGACAACACGCTCACGCGTCGATTTAAATGTCCTCAGCAAAGTAGGCTGTCAGTGCAAGGTCAGTGTGAGCTGATGCATTTAAGCTCCGCAGACACCGCGTCTGTATATAAAACACTGCCCACGCAAATGCGATGTTTGCTTAGGCCAAGAAGCAGACCGCTCACCCAAGCTGCACGTGTTCACGGTGTGAGCTGTCACGCGCTATTTTGCGAAACCTGTGCGTCAGTTATGATGCTCTCTCTGTAACATTAGCAGTGCATTGTATTTTTTAACCGAAACTATCAATAAACATTTGTTTTTTGGCGAGAACCTCACTTTTTACTTAATGAGTAAAGGACGAACATTTGATTAACCATCACTTTTTAAATAAGCTTGCCAATGTGCTGAAGTGAAGTGTGCTCATTTAAAGGTGTTTCAAAGTTTTTTTGAAACCTCCTCATCCGCAAGAGTATTTTAAAAGCCTCAGATTTGATATTTTTCACCTTTTGAAAGTGATAGCCATGCAGATGTTATTCTTCGGAACAGATATCCTGCAAAATTTTCGTCATTGTGAGATTTTCTCTACAACTTTGCAGCAATTCGATACATTTTGCGATATAATTTGTGATGCGTCTTTGGCAGCTCTCTATTCAAACCAGAATCAAGTTAAAAACTCATAAATGTAAATTTGTTTCATGAGAAATTATGCAAACTCACCGATCAGCAAGATTGTTATTGTGCGGAACTCTCCGAAAACATTGGACAAGCGCCTAGGTAATGTATGGAGTAGAAATCGCAAAAAGGCTTGAAGCAATAGTATTTGAAGTTAGATCAAAGTCACTCCGTTTCTCGCACGTGCTTCTGCGGTTGATGCTCATATCGAGCTGACCTCGTGCCTGCAGAAGTTGAGCCTGTGTGGGTGTGTTATTATTTCACCGAACAGATTTACTTCCAATTCGCCCTTCTAAGTACGTAATATTGTCTTTTCACAGTATGGTACGATCTCAGGCACAGTTGAAAAACTGAGTGAGGTACAAGGCTCGTCCTTCAATTTCTTGCCAAATTGCTTTCGAAAAAATGAACGCCAGACAAGGCTCATCAATAGGTTTTTCAGCTGCAGCTTTTCTCCATCAATGAGGGAAAGCAAATCACCTCAGGCTGCTAATTTATCTCATCCGATTTTAAGACGAAGTAGTGCTAGTGCGGATCATTCAGTTGCAACCACGCTTATAATCGAAATCAGCATAAAAATGGGCGTGTTGTAATGGAGCCATCAAACGAGATGTCACGTGCAAGAGATGATCAGTTCTACATACTTCACTTTGCAGTCACCGCCACGAGGAGGTGAGGAAAGTTGAACCATTGCAGTGAGTTCGTAAATGAACAGAAGTGGTCCATAAATGAACAACTGCAGTGAGTGTAGGTTTTAGATCATTAGCTACTATTAATTAATCGATAGTTTTCTATTTCCTTTTCCCAATTTTTCTACTTTTTCCCTTATTTTGTGTTCGTTTGTTTCCTTTAATTTTTTCATAGCTTTTTCTATTTTTAGCTGTCTCTTTTTTTTCGTTACAACAATGATTCAAGCCAAGCGACTCTGCGTGGCAATATCAACTGTAAAGTTTCAAACTACGGAATGAGAAACAAAATTCAACTAATGCATAACAAAATTACTGAAACTTAATTACATGAACACAATCAACCTATGTCAACCAAGAAACAACCAAACACAAATAGAGTAAAGTTTCGTGGTGGATTTTTTATAACATTAGTTTTAAAATGTTGCAATAGGAACAGAAAAACAAAATCACTTTCAGTGAGCTTTCTGTAGTCACAAATGTCATTAATTTGTTTTTCTTGTTTTTTTGCCTGTTTTTCAATAGTGATTGTTTAAAGTAAAAAAAGAAAATTGTAAATTAATAAAGTCTTTTTGTCAGTTTGCAAAGAATTGAATTCTGCGCATAGCATTTGGCAGATCGGGATATAATTTCAACTTTGTCAAGGATCTAGTGTCGATAACTTCTTAAATCAAAGGGTGTTGTTTTGTCAAACGTCTAAAGCACTGCTTTTGCTGAATAAAAAAGTTATGCATACTGAGTACAGCTGATCTCATAAGAAGCGTATTACGGTTGCATGGTTTTCGCCAAATTGTTGCAACCATTAAACGGTTGCATATACTTCTCATAGCAGGTTGAATATTTAGCTGCTGTGCACAAGTCCAACCTGCCAAAGACAAGCCATAGTAAGCCTAACTAATTACATTACCCGTTGTGAGCAGCAGGCCGATCTCTCAGACACAGGCTTACAGTGCTAAACCGAAATCCAAAAACCAGTGCTGGTTGTCACATGCATCAGCTTTGCGGTCGGCTGCCCATACGCAATCAGTTTGCTTTGGCAGCTCGAAAGAACCGAGAATAAAATATACGCAGATGTGGTTAGCCGTGGGTGTGTAGATTTTCGCAGTCCAGGAGAGTACTAAGATCTGCTTTCGTGGGTGTTGCAGTGACGAACCTTGCGGTAAATTTCCCTAGTTGCATTTTATGCAAGAAAACAAACATCCTAACACCTGCAAGATGAGCAACGGATATCAAATCTCAGACTTTCTTTGGCGGTTTGCGTTTTAATTCCGAAACGTAACTTTTGATTGACAAATTTATGAAGTTCAAGTACGCTGGTCTAAATCAACTGAAATGACAACAACTCGTACTGTTGCGTGCAGGGTGCAACAGAGTAAGATCCAATAAAAACAGGCGGTCTTCTCGGTTGCAATAAAAGCTTCAGTTGCTGTTTGAAGGAAAACACATATGGTTGACTGCACTGTGAACAGACTTTGGCAAATAGCCTACTAAAAAGCTTAAAAGATATATGTCTTTCAGGGCATGATCAGACGACTGTTTGCACAAAAATCAAATACGAAACAAATATTTAAATGAAACTTGGTTTAGCAGATAAGTGTAATTGCAAATAGTTCTCGTTGCGTTAATTTAATCTTCAACTGTGCTGAATTCAGCAGTTTTTTTTAATTCTTCAGTCAGCAAAATTAAAAAAATATCCTAAAATAAGTTTTCTTCTGCCAAGGAATACACACACTTGGAGAAGGTGTTTTAATTGAAGAGATTCATACGTGCTTCAATAATTATTTTTGATCATCACGATAGCGCATTCATTCTCCATATTTATGATAGCAGTCAGGAAACAGAGCCTAGATATGCAGAAACGTTTGCAGTGGGTAGAAGGGTCGAAATAACATCCAGGAGAGCGGAAACGTTTCAGGGGAGACAGTTTTGCGAGGCACTGCGTTGAACTCGCTTTTAAATCAGACACTAATCACCTTCTAAACTTTTGTTTAATCATTTCTCGCAGACGTGTTGATAGGTCATTACCATTATAAAGTCTTTCGACAAGTTCCGAATCCTGTGTTACCGATCCAAACATCGAGGTTTTACACTAAACGCGTTCAAGCATTAAGTTCACAACGCGTTCAAGCATAAAGGTCACGATGCGTTCAAGCACAAAGGTCATATGAATGACTAAACTCTTGAAAGCAGCAATTTTCAATTCATTTTCGCTTTTGTTGGCAATAACCAGTGACCACCACTGGGGTTTCTAGCCTTAAACAATTAGGGTAAAGCAGAAGATGAACCATCACGCTTGTTCACTGTGAAACGTCGTTATACCCTTCGATTTACAGAAACTCAAAAACCTAAACTCGTGGAAGCAAGAAAGCCGGCACAGACAATGATTTGTAAAATAAAACAAAACAGGCTTGGAAATGATGACAAAAATATTTGTAACTGGTAATTTATAATGTTTTTCTTGAAAGAATATTGGCACACACTGGTGTGACAAGGAACCTGCACGTTTGTTAGGGTCTGATATCCGCTTCCTAAGCTTGTATTATAAGACGGACCATGAAGCAAACCATTACAATCTTTTGCATTTAATCAGGAAATCTGTGCGTTGCGTTGGCAGTACAATAGTGTTCTCCACTTTCAAATTTGAACAAAAGATGTGTTAAAAGTGATGAAAATCATTTAAATAGTAAATAATATTTATTCCTCCCAGGAAATGACTTTTGAAACGTGATGGTGTTTCAATATTTTTCACCATACGCAACGCAAAACTTATGCTTTATTAAAAATAACTGCAGTTTGTCTTCGCGTCACAAGAACAGTTCTTTGAAAAGTCTGAAAGTTCAACGTGCACCAAGTACAGCGGAAATTAATTATTTGAAATTGAAACAAAATGTGCAGCTAAGAATGCTCTCAGCGGGTGAAAACGTATGCACGCAAGTGACAAAATAAAGCATTAAGCCCAGTGAAATCAACTATTCATGAAACATGGTTTTGTTGAACAGATTGTTTGTAATTTTAATTCAATAGCAATGTAAAGGTAATTATCATTTCCGTCTAAGCAGGCACTGTAGGTCGCATTCGAATCCGCGAACTGTGATTTTATTTGCGCTCACACTGCATTTTAATTAAATATATTTAAATCTTTAGGCAATATACAGGAGAATGGCATGCGCTGAATTTCTGTTTTCATGTCAGTGGGCGCGGGGTTCGTTGAAGCAGAAATATGGACAGACTCTGTAAACCTTGGTAAAGTTTTCCAACTTTTACCGCCCTCCAGCCCAAAACTAACCAGCAACATGAACGGTTTCGCTCGAATTTGAATCGCATAAGTCATAATAATCCACTATTATCCTTTCGCGAGTAGGACACAGGTGCGTCAATTGACATCAAAATGCTTGTTAGAGAATGTGGCTACACTCGGTAAATGCTCAAACAAATTGGACACGCCCATCATAATCGGATTAAATAGTTGACTGCTGGCTGCTACGTCTTACTCCGTAGCCCGCCATAACAATCTTTTCGGAGCAAATCTCACATTTGATCTGGCCTCTATCAAACCGCAAACTATTACTTTCTTGCCACAAAACTGAGCTCAGATGCTGACGATACTGAAACTATTGGAACGTCCTGTGGCGATGGTCGTCCTGGAAACCCACAACACTGTCACAGAAATCTGTTTAAAGCGAACAAGGGTAAGTGATCAGCTCGTATCAACATATCAAACTACACGATTACCTTCCTCGCTCTGCTCGAAAAAAAGACATCCAACTATTTGCAAACCTGTACAACTTGCAATTAAAAAGTGAAAATACCATTGCGATCTTCTGCATTTAGAACGCTCACGAAGGCCATAAATGCTGTTTGGATGTCCAGGATTCGGAACATATAAGCGATCTCTTCGTGCTACATTTCGATACGTTGTAGGTTGTGCTGCTAAACGAAAATGGCTTTAATGCTTGAAACCGAAATATCCATTGGACCGAAAATAATACTTGGGAAGATTTATAAAAAAAAGTTCCAAAGATTTTTTGAGAAAGCTTTGGGTGGGATTTGATTCGTTCAAATAACAACAAGTGAGCACTGCACACAACAAAAATATGCCTACAAATCTAACGGCGATTTATCAATATGTTTGCTTGCAATAATTGCAAAACAATTATTGTTTAAGCACTTTCATGACCTGTTATGGCAAAATTCATCAATCACAACAAACACAACTATGTCTAAAAAATGAAGTTGTTTCCAGAAATCATAACAAAAATTTTTAAGGCAGTAAGAGTTTTTTGAAGATGATTTTATTGAGACTCATTTTATCTACCTCGCGTCTTTAACAAATATCGGTAACTCAACCGAAGTGTGCATGTGGTTTAAATAAAAATAGGCTGGATGACTAAACACAATTAATTGCAAACACATGAACGTACCATTTTATCTCATTTTTCATTTTGATCCAAGAGGTGGGATATTTTTGCTAATGTTCTACATCCAGGGGCATAACGAGGGGAGGCAAGGGGGACGCAATTCCCCGGGCGCGGAGTCACTGCGGAAGGTGCCGAATGGCTGCGGGGGCGCCGAAAAGTTCCGACAATGTCACAAGCGTTTCCTTCAATACAGTACATTTGCTTCCAAAAAACCTCAGTCTCGAACATGGGGGCGCCAAACTTGCTTCTTGCCCCGGGTGCCATCTAGCCTCGCTACGCCCCTGTCTACATTTGAATACAGATTTAAACGTTGGATGCCAAAATAGAGCAAATGGCATACTATATTTGTTGCAGCGCAAGAATGGTATAAAGTTCCCTGAAGGTGTTCATGCATGATATGCCTTACAGTGTTACAGAGTTAAAATTATTTATGTATAGATCGGAAAACTTAAAAATCTAGCTCAGCATGCTGGCGGTGAAAACTTATATACCAAAGGAAATTCGAGAGAAGAGTAAAATCTTATAAACGCACCCACGAAATATGGAGAATCTAAATTATCTCTGGTGTTAAAAACAAAACAAGCCTTGTGAAAAGAACTGTCTCATGAACGTTTGCTGCATTTTTTAATGGTGCAATGCTTTTTCGGTAAGTCTAAATAATTCCGTAAATTTTGCATGTTTATTGGCCACTTTTGCGTTATGCACTTGTTGCCTGTATGATTTAGAAATTGATGAAAAGATCCAAAAACATTTTTTGCTGTGATTTCATGCAACCATACCGGCGGAGGGTATTTGAATCAGGAATTAAGGCATCAATTCCCTTGCACCAGCCTTGACCATAGTCTAATATTTCTTATGGTGATCTACACAAACCCATTTTCTTAAAAATGGCCGAAGTCCATTGCTTGCGACTGGCCCAAATTTAATTCATTCTTACTCTAATCTGCATAAATTAAATTTTTGTTAAAAATCGAAATTTTTATCAAAATCTTTTGATCAGAAACAATTTGTAACGCTTTTGTTCAAGGATCTGCGTCCTCATCTAACTTCTTTAGATGATCACTTCAAATGCTTGATGCTTATTACAAGTGTTCATTTTCTCCCATTATGTAATGCTTCTAAATTGCGATTGCCAAATTCAGTAGTTCTTGATACGCTGTTTCTTTGTTTGTTCTTCAGCAGTATCGCCTGCGCGCATCACTTATGATCTGCCTTGGGGTGTGTCATTAAACCAGCATTTCGGTATTCTTTTTACTAGCCCTTATCATAGGGGCAATGCGTCAGTGCCTAACACTTAAAGAAATAAGTAAAAAAATAAGAAGCAAAAATCCAACCTACGTGAAGAATTTGAAAGACATAATGTTTTCTTGTATTACCATCAAAAACGACAAATCTCGGTTACCTGTTTTGTATGCCAACTTTTTCTCCGAAGAAATCATCCGAACTTTCACCGCCAAACAGCTGTCCTTGATTGTTTAGCAAATATCTTTGAATAGCGTCAAACTCTTTATGACTTGCTCTGCTAATGCTGTCAACGTCTTTTGCTCAAGCTGAAGTTCAAGAGTGAACCGCAGCGTAGCGGCAACTGTACATATGCTCGCGTATATCAAATTTTTTCGTCGGGCACGATGATGAGAGAGAACGAGCGAAAAACCCTACGGCTTCAGTCTCGATGTTGCACAGTGTCAATCGAGGCACTGGGCTGTTGGTCGGTTTAGCAAGAAGCAGTGGAACGTTTTTCGGAAATCACCCGAGGAGTCCCACCGAAGATTGAACTGTACCGTGCGTCAGAAATCGTCTTCGACCAATCGTTTTGCACCAATTACCAGTGTCTGCTCGCTCCGAGTGCTAAACGCAACCGAAGACTGGCGGAGATTAACAAGATAGGTTTGGGGCAAGCGGTAACTTGGCTGCGTCAGGAGCTACTGTGACGTAACACTTACCGCATTTCATGAAAGTAACAAAATACGCGGATGACCTTTTTGAGTTTGCTTGTTTCTGTGCTTACAGCATGATTCACCAGTTCGTTCGCAAACTCTACGTGTTAAGAACGTAAATTGTTGCAGTGATCATATCAGAGCAGAAACTTTTTAAAATATCAAAACACCAGATGAAGATTTGCACTTCTGACTCAGACGTAGTCGTGTTAATAAACAAACAGGGCAAAGATAAATATCAGCCACATTATATCGAAAGAGCAAAATCTCTCCGATCCAACATAATTGTTTGTTCAGTTGACTGCTTGCTGCCATGTCTTGAACGGTGGTCCTCCACAGCCCAGAACCTGAGCAGCGAATTGAAGAATGTGAAACGGACCCTCTTGTTGAATGGTTAAACCAAATGGATGATTCGAAACAAAAAGAATAAACAACACAACAGATCTCCTGAGTGTAGACCTGACGTCATTTTATCTACATACGGCTTTACTTTGTCACGTTTTGTGCATTTCTGCGCAGGCTTTACTCTATTTATTGCGTTGTTATACATTGTCATCTTCCAGCGTTTTTCATTTGCACTTTTACGTTTTCTGTCGCATACTGCCAGCCATTTCCTATAACGTGATGGTCGGTTTTCCGTTTTTGCCTTTGCACCTCATACTGCTCACTGTTTCTTGTCATTGATAAATTGCGTGTTATATGTGGTTAAAAACATTGCCCCTGAGAAAAGCCTACTTGAATAGGGGGGCGAAACGTCGGCTTAATAATAAAATAATCGCCAGACGATCAAAATTATCTGCTTGACAAGTGGTTGTGTTTGCCTTAGATGTCGCCATTGAGTCTCAAAACAGCTGGGTAAACACAAAAAGGCATTGATGATTTAGAGAAGTAGGTTAATGAACACACACAGCATCAAAAATGTGTAGGGAAGCGATTTTTTCGTGGTTTGACTGACACTACAATTTCATCTTTTTTGTGTTTAACACATCGCTTTTCAACGCTGTCTCACTGTGTTGTCTGCGCCATGGCACTTAAATGAAGGTAAAGTGATTTCTACGGGACCCACGCCAATGTTTTAACCGTTGGCTGTGGCTTATTTTTGAGTCAGAAATAAAAACATCTGAACGAGTTAAACAAAGTGCTTCAGAAGTATAAAACATTCGTACATGCATTCGCGTAGGTTCAACACGTGCCTGTCTACGAGCCAAGGCGCTGGTGTTTTTAGGCAAGCAGCTTCAACACAGCCCAGGAAGTGTTTATCACACCATATTCTAAACATCTTCAAGCAAAACCCTTGCTAAAATCTCGTAGTCGCTTTGTTTCAATAATTTTTTATTTTCCCACAACACTTCATCGGCAATCAGAGTGTGAAAATGCTTTTACAGTTGCGGGTGTTGTTAGCACTGGTGGCAAAAGGGTTGAACGCGGTTTTGTTTTTCTGATAGGAGTTGCAAAAATTGATTGGGGAACACTAGTTTCGAAATACAATCAGCTTTTGGGATGCCAAACGAAAAGGATCATATTGCTTGGTAACTGCATTCGCTGTTACACGACTGAAAATCATGTTGGCAAGAGGTTACAACCACCTGTTCCGAAATAAAAAGCGACTCCAGCCTAGTTCCTTTTAATGGCATATTTCAATTAGCTTTTTGTCAACATTCATTACAAATGGTCAACATTATTTTTCTAGTTTGAAATTAATTCTTTCGCGCCTCGCATGCTGTGAACAACGCAGCACCATTGGCAAGTGCCCACAATCAAGTAACAGAAAATCGTTAACGCCGACAAGCTTCGTCACATTCAAGACAAAGCTTCTTTTTCAAAAGAAGGGTTGTTGTTGCTATTAAATCGACGGATTGAAGAAAAACCTTCCGACATTTGTTTGTTCAGAAACCGAGTCGACATGGTCCGAGTCCACGTAATTTTAAATCATCGCAGTAGATGAGATATAACTACGTCAAATGAACAGTTCTCTGTTTGGCGCAGAGTTTGTCACGGGCGTTTACCAAAAATAGGAATTTTTCAGAATAGAATCGACAACGGTTGTGACAAACGAAGTACTGATATATTTATATAACCTACTAAAGTGGGCTTCAACAGCTTTTGGGAAACGAATGAAAGAAAAAAAATGTAACAACGCTAAAAACGTCTACAAGAGAATTTAAATCAATTCCCCGAAAATTCTTAATTACGTCTATCCTTGATGTGCTGCATCTGCATTTTCTCCTTTCGTGTTCGAACATCAGCGACGATTTAACGCTATCCGTTTTTAGTCAAAGCACCTGACACAGCAATGCCACTCTGAATAGCTGTACTGAAAGATCGAATAAATGGCAGGTCTACTGCTGTGAGCACGTGGCATCCAGTGTTATTCGCTAACAGAACGGATGCGAGGTTCGGTCCTGATTTTTCAGTCATTAAACCACAATCCGCGCGGTCTCAAGCTGGCTGTAACCTCAGTGAACTGCGGCACAGGTGAAACGTAAAAATAAGAAAGAGCCAGACGACGCCTTTTCGTTCTGAAGAAAAACAGTTTTCTTTAACCAACACCGAAGTGATCGGGGTTATATCGGCAACGGTAAGTCTTTAATCACGTTCGCCCGGATACGTAAGAACACTTGCGGCAACCAGGATTAACATCCTAATTTTAGAGAATCATTCATTTCGCAAAGGCGAAAACCAAGTGAACACAATCATTAAATTTTCTTGATATCAATTGAAAATCCTGCACGGCATATAAACAAACTTTGCTGCACTACTTCCGTAGACCTTTCGTAAATATAGATTTTGAAAAACGCGTTGTTGAAATTTTCTAATTTTAGAAAGTCATCCACGACGCAAGAGACCACAAGACGATCGTTGCATTTTGTCAACTTCAGTTGAAAAAAGCTTACACGGGATATAAATAGACATTCCTCGACTCGTTTCGCAGATCTTCAGTTAAATATAGATTATAAAATTGTGTTATTGCACCTGACTTGGTCTTCGACGGCTTTTTTCTAACACGAGTCCGCTAATACCTTTTAGCGGATCCGCAGATTCACGGTTGAAAACTTAGTAATTTGACAAAAGGATGTTTCTGAAGTTTCAACTCAAACGGCCATGAAATTTTCCACAGACTTTTTGCGACGATATTCAAGTGACGTGAAATTGAGTCCACGAAGACCTTTGCTATTAGAAAAGGTTCTGCACAGTCCGAAAAGTTTGAGAGCTACTGAGTCTACACCGGTAGCGCAGCCAAGTATTATGTTCGGGAGGTGCCAGTCAATAACGTCTGTCAGTCACTGATGTTTTTCCGTCAGCTGAAAATTGGTACAAAGCATCAGTAGCAATCTTAGCAAGTTTGTTTCGGTGGGGGGGCATGGCCTCTTCGGTCTGATTCTGACTGCACCTCTGGTCTACGCATGCAGGGTTTATTACCTGGAGCCAACGAGGTGACAATGCAACATATGGCGATCAGGAAAGCTGTGGTTGGCGGTTGTGGGTCAAAGGTCAATGCGCATAAGAAATATGACCTTCCTAAATAGCTTCACACATTTTAACTGGAACACCGCGACAACGTCCAATAATTTCCAGGTGAGTCAACCAGTTTACAAGGTTTGATAACGCGGCTTTACACTTCGTTTCTCTGGATCAATTTTTTCCGAAAATCAACTGAAAACAGCTTTGAAAGGTGCAAGAGGAAACGCAGAGAGTGGAACGGTTTGATCACGTGATCAGATATAAACACAGGTGGGTCAAAGTCGATATTTCAGTAATGGGGAAGCGCGGTGCTATAAGAAAGCATACGTCATAATGTGTTGAAATTGCGTCATAACGTTTATATTTCTACATAAGGAATGAAAGCTTCCGGACATACAAAAGAAACAGCAGAAACCACAGGCGGTAACGTGCACCGAAAGTAACTGCGTTTTGCAGCAACGAAGACTTCCTCGTAGCTGGCCGCAGTCCACCGAATTAAACCGTGTACATTGGGAAAAAAACAGCAGAACGTGTGGACGCGACTTCAAGAAAACATCACGCGCTAAATAAAGCACAGGATATTTCTGGGAATATGCCCCACACTTCAGTGACAGCACATCGCTTGAGTTGCATGAGGAACACAACAACAACGCGAATCGCTGTTTCACATGTCGTCATGGAAACTCAATATTCCACGAAAAAAACGACATTCTGGTCAAACGGTCTATTATTTTGTGAGAAGAAAAACTGTCTGGCCGACAGTCGTGAGAAAAAGTAACAAGTTCTGATTGTCCTTGAACACTGGAAAACTGTCGACCAGGCTGCACAAGAGCGCGGTTCGCGCCGAAAGGTTATCGGTGAAGTTTTGTAACTCGGCGTTCGCTTGCAGCAAGCCGAGCTCGACATCGTTTTGTATTCTCCGCACTTCATCAAACACCGCAAACAACGACTTCTTCGTCTTTTTCAGCACTTTGCCCAAAAGACTGTGCCAGTTCTTCATTTCATTGTTCAGTCGCATCTCGGCGTACAAGCTTCTTTCGTACACGTTCCACGAACCGGTGTTGCTTTGAGTCGGCGTTTCTAACGTTTTCGGCGCGTTTACAAACGTCCTATTAAAGTATTCAGCGAGTTCTTCAAATTTCGGTGACTCGTCGCACTTGACGTTATTAAGTAGATCAAGCAGCTGCCTGAACGACTGAGCGATTTCGTCGTGTGGGACGAATGCTAAGCCGATAGCGCCCAAAAGCCATTGTTTAAGAGCTCCGTCTTCGCTCCTACCTTGCATTCGAAGACCGAGCTCATCAGCTTTTAACAATAAAGACTGAACAACTTGATACAGCGGCATGCGAATGTGACTTCGGGTAAACAACGTTCGCCAGTTATTTTCAGCCGGTTGTAGCGAGTCCACGAAAACTGTGTCGGGTTCACTTCGGGAAAGTTCGAGTTTTTTCGCCGATTCCATAAGGCGCTCAAATACTGCTTGCAGATTTGATTTTTCGCTTGACGTGATGGCATGCACGAGAGGCAGTAAATTGTCCTCCGAATGTCCGTGAAAAGTCCACAAGTGGTATGCGCAGTTTGGTACCACCCGCGTGGGTCCACTAACATACCAAGTGTTTGATGAAAACAGACAGTGGACGTTTTCTTCAGTGGCAAAGACGACGAATCCGCATTTGTCCGTGTCGTGCAAAACGAACTGTCTTCCGGATAACGTCCTTTCATACTGCGTCACGATTTTCGGTCCGGCCACTTCCGGACAGAGCGCCGGCCGCAAGGAGGCCCTGCTACGATTGACCAGTCGTTGGAGGGTCTGGCGCTTTGGCAACGCGGCCATGGCGTCGCCGGACATGCCCTCTAGTTCTTCAAGGATCAGCGACCCGGATCGCGCAAAGGGCTGCTCCACGGCTTTGCGCTTCAAATTCGCTTTGGCTCGCTGCACTTCGGCGACCTTGCGCCGAGGCCCGTGCGTGTGCTCCTTGGTGATACGCACCTCGACGTTTTCGCCGTTGATTTTCGCCACCGCCCGGCCGCAGCAGCTCTTTCTCAGCTCGCACTTCCAGTAGATGGTGCATCCCCGGGCGCGGTCTCTGGTGTAGAGGAAGCCTTCGTGCAGGAGCTTGTCTTTGCACCTTTGCGAGGAAACAAACTCAGCCATGCCTATGCTCCTGAAAAGGAGATAAAAAAAGGATTCTGACAAGAGGAAACAATTAAAATTATCCGACAACAACTAATTGATGTGATGTATGCAACCAGTTTTTTTTTAAGATTTGACCTTGGTGACCGTTACGTTAGAAGTCTGTAACTAGCAAAAACTATTTAGGCAATAATTTCTAAATCTGACTAAGTTTTTGCCAGAGTTGTGGAGCTGGAGCCCAAGTGATTTTGGATGGTTGAAGCCATAGCCAAAAACTATAAGGTGTTGGATCAGAAGCCAGAGCCTGAAATTTGGGTTCTGGTCCCACAGCCCTAGTTTGTGGGGCTACGGCAAGTGATTCATACAAATAAACCAGTGGTTTTCGGTTTTCAATGGACCTTATCATTCTAGAGCTGGAACCAGAAACGTTTGATGTCGGTGCCAGGGCTGCAGACAAAAATGTTAGATGCCTGGATCTCAAGGGGCCGAAGGCTTGAATTTGAGTTACCAGCACCACAACCCTGCTTCTGACAATAGAATGCAAAGCATAAACACAGCTAATGATCACAGTAGTGCTAAACATTGTATTTGCAATCCATAGATGGTAGCTAACACTAACAGCTTTTTTGTCCTAATTTGCACAAACTATACATACATTTTGCATGACACAAACCGAAAGATACACATAATTTAACGGCAAACTTAACTGCACGAAAGAACCACAACTCTGCTATCATGTATCAGACAACTCAGCAGCTTGCTTACAGCATTTCTCTAGACAACTGCCAGCTGTTATTTCCAGGTTTGCAAGTTAGTTAAAGATATTGCTGCTTTTCAGAATTTTGTAAGTTTGAATTGAAAATGTTTCATTATATTATTTTATTTTTTAGGCTGAGCTATATGTTGTAAACAGGAACCAGAATCATTATGCAGAAGTGCTGAGTAATAACATAAAAGGCATAAGCACTTCTTACAGCCTCTGTTCATTTCTACTATATAAATAGATCAGTGGTTCCCAAGCTCTTTCTGATGACGCAACATTTGTGGGCCCCGCACTGTCATCACATACCACCTTGTTTCAGGAAAACCCAATGTGCGAAACGTCATTTGATGAAAAGTTTGGAAAACCAGAATTGACACAAATGCAACATGAAGAAAATGGCTGTGAGAAATCATAAATGGCTATTTTTAGAAACCAGCAAGGGAAGCAGGCTACACAGAAATTCAGGAATTTATTAACCAAACCTAACAAGTAAGAACTGTAGCAGTGAATATATATTTTATGTGAGGAAAAACAGAAAGTAGGCCTATTCGTGTACCGCCTTGAAGCTCTTCAATTACCATCAGTGGTACAGTGTTGACTGATCAGGCAAAAACGTACATGTGTCATTTTGGATGAGATCAGCAATTGACCTTAGGCTGACCCAAATTTTGTTTGATCATATGAACAAAATGATAAACTAATCTGACTCATTAACATATGTAGTTTATGAAATACCACACCTTGAAAGTCCTCTACCTCTCCCGGAATTGTCTATCTCAGTGTTCTCAAACTGTGGCGTGCAGAAGCAGGAAAAGATTGAGAAAACAATATCTTTTTAACATGAAAGGACTTGCCAACATTTTCCAACCAGTTTTTTCTCAACGAAACTATGCCAAAACCCACTAGCATTGTATGGCATTTGTCCATTATATATCATAGCTAATTAAGGTTTACAAGTAATGTGCTCCAGTATTGACTGTGTATATAAAAAACATGTTTGATGTTGCACCTTCACTGCAGAAACAGACTTCAACATATTTTTCTATCTTTCCACCAGTACCTATTTTAACAAATACACATGGTCCCTATTGTAACAGAAAAATATTATGCAATTCAATATTCAAGAAAAACAACATTTAATAGGGTCAAACTTAATTTTTCTGTAAAAACATCAATAATGAAAAACAACAAGTACACAAACAATTTCTACAACTATCATAAATGGATTACTGAACCGTGCACAACTGTCTTTACAAATGCTGACACAATCACTTTTAGAAAGCCTTTTTGCAACTGAAAGTGAATTTTCAACTAATGGTTGCAACAAATGTGAAAAAGATTTATGCTGAAATGAAAAAAAGCAAACAAGTTTTTGTCTTTACTTATGAGTTCAGCAAAATGCTGACTGTGTTGTTTACATTCAGTGACTCACAAATTCTTCAACAGATTGGAAGTTTTTTGTTTCACAGGCATATTCACATGTAATAATCAATTGCTTGAAATCTAACAATGTCAACGAACAAATGAGAAAAAATGCACCTGGTAGATTGAAAAATACTTGTGCATGTGTGAAACACACATTTTAACTTTTCTGCTTATTTTTAAATTGCTCAAAATGCAGAGCAAGTGAGCGACAAAACTAAACAATGCAAGCATAATGCAGCATTCACCTTGCCTTTTTTCATTTTTCATCACTTTTAGTTCCTATAAATTTTTCTGGTCTTTTTATGATGTTGGTGGATCTGTTCACACACAAGTAGAGAAAGGACTGTGAGACAGAATGGGTGATCCTATATCAAAGTATGTTTTCTAAACACTGTTTTACAACCCTCATGCAGAAATATCAAAATTTATATTGTCAGCAGTATTCACTTTTCAGCTGCAGTTGCTACTTGAAATTGAGAGTAGAGGTTCTATCAAAAAGCTATCATGAACCACTGTCATGAATCATCCCACATTGACACGAATCCACCCAGTTTGCATGTGAGGCAGTGGTTTAATGAGTTTTCCCCTCCATCCATGCGGAATATCTCATAGAAATGGCATCCATGCACTCTAGTTTAAGACATATCCAATTGCCATAGTTGATGACCTGGAGTATACTACTTTTTCTATGGCTCCTTCTACATGCTTTTAACTCTCAGTTTCTCTCGAAGTCAAACATTTGGTCCTACATACATGAGTTCTTTGAAGTTTTGAGCAATGTTAATAGTTTTCATGTTCTGCTATAGCAGTTGCTTAACACTTTGGCATGCGGCTGCTTTCGGGGATTTTCGGAAAAAAAACGCCTAAACGCACGTGGCTTTGCGCAGGAATATCTCCGCTCCTGTACGGGTTACAGACCTGGTCGAAGCGTCAAGTCTTCTAGTCTGCACTCGAAAAAAAGTTTTTTGCCGTTGAACAGCTCTCTAGTGCAATCGGCGCAGGAGCTAAGGCGTTGGTAAGGCAACTGAAAACTGTTGTTTTTTAGGCCGAAATCGAAGTACGAACATATCGTACGCCGGCTCTCAAAGTGTTAAGAAGTTTGTGCAGTAGGCCACTACACGTCAAAGAGGACAAGATAGCAGTTATCTTTTATCACTGTTTACTATTCGTCCTATGAATGCCTGAATGCATTTGGTTCTGATAGTATGATCTCGTAATGCAAAGAGTTCAATCGTGTCACGAACTGTTCTCTAAAAAGGATCAACTGAGAACTAGTGGCAAGCAATCAGGGCAGGCAAGGCCTTCTCTGCCAGAATGCTCCTACCAGAAAACAGAAATGTGGAACTGGTGCCCAAACAATTCTGGATAATTGCAGATGGAGCCGGAGTCCAAAACATTTGGATGGTCGAGCCAAATTTAGAGTCAAAGCCTGAAATTTGGGTTCTGGTTCCACAGTATTGATTGCCACCAATGTAGGTTAAAGTTGAAAGACTCTTCGCAGCACTGCAAATAATAACATCTGATTTGGGGTAATTGAATCTGATTTACAAGTCAAAGATAACCTGACTATGACTAGAGTCATAGGGTTTGAGGAATCTGTCTGCCCTGCTGTGCTTCCAAGACTCTGCATGGATTCTGACTGCACATACCCACAATTTAAGTGACTAAGTACCACCAGGGGACAGAAGTGGAATCTGCTCAGAAAGTGTTTTACAAGTAAATCTATTTTACATAAAGCCATCTTGTTCATAAAAATCATAATGGCGCATCAGTTCATCTTACAACAACATACGTATGGCGCAGTGGGCGGATCAGCAATGGAATGCAGAGTGGGAGGACAATCCCATAAAACTCCACATTTTCATCTCCGACACCCACCACCCAGAATGACCCTCCCAACAAGAGTCTGGGTCTGGTGTAGGCACCTCCGCACCAGTGTTGGATGTTTCTGCCGCTGCTTGTACAAATGGGGTATGGCCTCCTCTGCGGCCTGTGAGTGTGACACAGAAGAACAAACCGTCGACCATGTTGTCCTCCAATGTCCAATCTATTGACCTCCCCATGGACTACATGGCCTGACGGTTCTGGACGATGAGACAACAGAATGGCTGCTCAACACATGCCCCGAGATCTAGTGCGGCCAAGCAGTGGTTTGAACAACTAGCTCAAAAGAAGAAGATAATGGCTCAAGAGCAAGTCACAAAGAATGACACAAGCATTTTACGGTTATTGGTTGCCATGCATGAATGATGTCATCATGACATGGGCTGGTTGAATTTTGTCATTAACACTTTGGCGTCCGGCCACTTTTTGGGATTTCCGAGAAAAATCACCGAAACGCACGTGGCTTTGCGCAGGAATTTCTCCGGTCCGGTAAGCACTACGGTCCCAGTCAAAGTCTCAAAGGACACAGCAAGTCAAGTACCTTGCACTCGAAAAAAAATTTTTGATTGGGGGTGCGGATTTTTTGTGAGTGATGTCATAAATGGAGGACTTTTAGGCCACCTTGGCCCACTTCACCTGGCCGTAGGTGCCAACTGTGAGATGCTAATATTTTGCTAAAGTTTTTTCTTTTTGGAAACTAGGCTACAATCCGAGTCTTTTAATACTTTGGATGACCTGTTGGGTTTCAGATTCAAAAGTTATGATCTAAAGTAATAAAAATATTTGAGTAGTTAGCTAATTCATTAATTTGTTTATTTTAGATCATAACTTTTGACTCAAAAACTCTACAAAGTTGACCAACAGCTCAAAAGACTCAGACTCGAGCCTAGTTTCCAATAAAAACTTCAGCGAAATACTTTGTCCTAGCAGTTGGACCCTAGGCCAGGCAACATGAGCCGAAATGGCCCCAAAACTACTTCACTTATGACATCACTAACAAAAAATCCGCAACCCCAACCTAAAATTTTTTTTTGAGTGCAGAGGCAACCAACAACTGCTGGTTTTAGGCTGAAATCTAGGTACAAATATCGTACACCAGCTCTCAAAGTGTTAATTTATGTGCTTGTTCATGAAATTTGCAACATCAAAATGGGAGAACAAAAATATGTAAAAGAAATACGGAAGCACTTATGGATGCCAGAATTACCACATGCATACATAATATTCCTCATTTGTAAATAGATAAGGGTTTCTCAAATGTTTTTGCACATGCCTCACTGTCTATCAAATATATCATTTCATGACCCCATCTATGCTGGTGTAATAATATAATTGTACAAATAATACAATGGTTTTCAGTTTTTACTGGACCTAATCATTTTAAAGCCTAAGCACAAACTTTTAGATGTTGCAGCCAGAACTGAAGACAAAAAACTTCAGATGCCTGGTGCCAGAGGCAGAGCCTGACATTTGAGCCTGGCAGAGCCTGACACCTGCCAGAAATAATGACATATACTGCTTTCACCTACTGCATGCTACAGCAGCTGTGCTAGCCTGTGTATGTGATGCAACTATGGCATTACATGAAACGTGGTTTTTTTATTGCTGAGCTATTTTAGTCATTTTCTTGTTGGACATTTTGGTCACTGACACATTTCAGTCATTAGTCTCACTGTTGTACCAACACTTGCCATAACAGTGTTCATTAGCCTAGAGTTTCAGATATTCTGACAAAAATGACTTAATTTTTTTCGGTCATTTCAAAAACATTTTGGTGTATAACTTAAAAGTCAATCACCTGTTCACTATATTTTATAATATTTCTCTTGACTACACAGCTATGCATTCATTTGCATTGTTAACTTAAAACGTTCAACCAATTGTAATTTAACCACTGATGTTGTCATGGTAGAACAACATTCCCACAATGCTACAGCACAAAGCCCTCAAAATCAACATCATTCACACCTGGCCACTGCGAGGCCAGCTAGAAGGTGCACACTCACTACAAAACGTGTTTACTTTTCATTACCAACACATTCATGTAGGTGTTAGACTGCCAGGCTTGCTGTGGCAAGTTTGATAATCCTTGCATGCAATGCCACAGATTTTGATATGAATGATGACAAAAGGGCCAGCTGGAAGGCTCACTTATAGATTATATATTTATCCTTTCCTCTTTTTTATTCAAGTGTCTCAGTTATCTGGTTTGAAGCAAGAAGTTTGGTAAACTCTGCTTTTACCCAATTAGATTTTGAATTGATAATAGCAAGGCAGCTAGAAGACTCACAGGTATTCCTGTGTTTCTCCATATTTTTAAAATGTTTGGTGGTGGTTCACTGGTCATTCTTGCATCATAAAGGAAAAAAGTTATTTCCAGCATAAACTTCACTCTTAACTGTTTAGCTATGAAATATTTTAGTGTATTTAACAGCTTTTCTGTTCATATACACAATGGCTACAAGAGAAAAAACAATTGATTTGGTTGCACGTTTGTTTACAAAGTAATTTTCAAGAGGGTCTTGTCAAGAAAAGCTGAACATTGTTAGAAAAGCTTGGGCAATTCTGAAACAAGCAGGCCTATTACAATCCAGGAAAAGGATTCATACCATTTTCAAAATAGTAATGACGCAAGATATCTATCACTCTGTGGCTCACAGGCTCCAAGGAGCGTTTAACTTGTATCACTGGGAATGCTTATTGCCATGACCTTTTGTTTGAGTAATATGCATTTTGAAATAAAAGTGTGTCAAGTCAGAGTTGCTGTTAATTTCGTGTCGTGTGCTCTATGCAGTGCAGATATAGTGACAAGACACTTGTTGAAATGCTCAACCTGGGTATGAAATGCACAGGCTACAACTGCCAGAACATATTCCATTGATGAATGCTGTTTATGCGACTGGAAGAAATCTTCAGTATGCTTGAGAGTAGCTTGATGTTATTCACCCTTCCATCAACTTTTTGTTGAATGAGTTGTTGCTGAAATGAAACCGTCTCAACTACAGCTCCGAACTGACATTCACCTTCAGATGAAATTTTATGCCTGAGTCTTTGAAAAGGTCTCAGGCTTTCATCAGAAGCTTTATCATTTTTTACAATCAATTCAATATGTCTTCTGCAGGGGTCAGGCAAGATTTATAATGTGGTCCCTTATCCATTAAGTGCAGTATAAAGTTCATCAGCTTTATGAAGGGGCAATACCAACTGATAAATACTCAAGAACGTTGGTGCTAAAATTTAGAAAATCTTAATTCATTAGTGCCCAAAAGTTTGGTTATGGGGAAAATTTGGGCAAAACAAAAAAAATTCAGGCAAAGAAGTTTCAACATTTTTTAAAAATACTATTTGAATTGACTGTATAACTGAATTTTGTTAATAAGTGTTTAACTAAAAGTTTATGATGTCATAGAAAACACACTAAATATATACAAAATCAACAAACTGTTTATGGTTAACTTCGTGTTTTATATAGTATGGGAGAGTTAATGAATAACTGACTCACTTGAAAGTTTGGGCAAAAGGAGGTATTTAAATTATGTGCTTAATTGCACACTGAGGAAATCGAATATACTGCAGGGCACCTATTTCATATTAGTCTTAGAAGAAACCACGCCAGTAAAGTGCACAAAAGCTTTTTTCAATTCAACTACAGTGTTTCAATGTACACATTTTGCCACAGTTTAGTGCAGTGGTTCACAACCGGGGTGCCGTGCCACCCTAGTATGGCATTTGTATGCCTAGGGTGCCACGAGTTAATACGTTTTTCAATATATCATTGAAAAGATGTTTTTAAAATGTTGCCAAACCTCAAACCAAATTGCTATCGGTTTGCCACCAGGTGCCACAAGTTATATTTATCTTTTGCAAAGTGCGGCAAACCTAAAAAGGTTGGGAACCACTGGTTTAGTGGATGTTGCATATGTGTGCAGTTGAACAGACAATGTTATGAGACAAAGTTTAATAAATCCAAATGAAATATTTAAAAAAATAGATTGGAATCTAATTTAGCAGGTCATCCAAAGTATCAAAAGACTCGGATTGTAGCCTAGTTTCCAGTAAAAACTTCAGCAAAATACTACCACCTA
>JGI24021J15306_10000555_pt1 | contig 29498 bp, 13 predicted proteins | sample Ectturendosymbi1_FD_15306 | JGI IMG/M metagenome (IMG submission 15306) | reverse complement strand
TGCCCGATGGTTTGTGCCCGTATTTTCAAAAAAAAAAAAAAGAAATGGTAATCAAATTGCACAACGCAACTGATGACTGGTCTTGAAAACATTGTATTTTACGGTTTTCAAAGACGATTAGATTGATTTATTGTTTCATTTGGTTCAATTAATATAGTAACAGGCAGAAACAATACAAAAACCATCCTGTAAAGAAGTAACCTATTATCAGTGGAGATTAGGATAAATGTAAACACAATGTCAAAATATCAATGTAAACAGAGATTGTCACTTTGTCGCATCGAATTGGTGAAAAATCATGGACGTCATCTAATCAACTAACCCTGGTTGAAACTTCTTGACAAGTGTTAGAAAATAGCAGTTGGAAATAAAACAAGCACAATTCAAAAAACAAGCACAGAAAATGGTGAGGAAAAATCATAGATGAAAAGAGCTTGATTATGCACACAAAGGAGTATATCTAGTCTCATTGGGGAAAATCAGTGTAGTCCAAAAGTAATTAAACAGCAAGAACTAAAACAATAATTGATGAAGTAAACAAATTGTGAAGTGTAATTTTATTCGTAACAGTTGGATGTGCTCAAGAAACGATAACAAACGAAAAATAGAAATTGACTAACAACAACAATTACTAAAATACAAACAGCTTTTTGTTCCTTATAGAGTCAAATGGGTATTCACGTAATTATGTATTTTTTGATGTAATAGGCGTGTCTTAAGTTGTTTTTTGAAAGTAAAGGTATCAGAATACTTGATGGAATCTGATATTTTATACCGCACTTTTAGAACAACAAATGTTAGGGAACATTTGCCGGAATACAACTTAACACGTTTTTTTCAAATAACTGAAATGATTTTAATTGAAAAAACACCTAAGTTTGTTTTTACTTTAACCAAATTAAACCAAATGAGGGTACTGCGACTTCGTTTATGATTACATAATTGACATTTTTATGAATTTCACGCAGTACTAACGCATATAAAATAAGTTGTGCCAGGCACGCCAAAAAAACACGAAATATGAGACATAAAAGGTGGCATGCGAGTGTCAAGATAAGGTACAAGAATTTTTCCTAGGTCTATAACGAAATTAAAGTGCCTCTACGTAGATTTCAGAAAAGTGTTTTGCCCAACGTGAGATAGCAACAAACTTAGAATTCTTACAGAAGAAAGCAACCAAACCTTGAACGCAAATTTGAAAACTGTCACAAAATATATTTACAGTCTGCAAAAAGTACTGATGTTCTTTCGATGCTTTCAGTTGCTTATGAGAAAGCAACAGGATGTTTAATGTCTGTGGTAATACTGTGGCCATATTCATGGAAGATGTAATTTTAAAAGTACACTTACGTAAAATAAGTTGTGTAAAACATTTTCATTTTTCGTAGATGTTGTTGCAAGGTAAGAACTGAAAAGCTTACACAGTGCAGGAGAGTGAAACAAGATATTTTGTTTCGTTTATTAAATTCAGGACCGAAGAGCACAGGCAGGGTTCAACTGAATTTACAAGGTCTGAACTATCAGGAATTTAAAAACCTTTTGCTCTGCTATTTTGATAGAACCCGCCCAAGTCCGAAATGAATTGTTTTATTTAAACATTCAAAGCTGGGATAATTTCAACTCAGCCCAGATTTCCCTGCAGTTTTATTGTTGGGACTTTTTACAACGACTTTACTAACCACAAACTTATTTTTTAGCAAATCTGATTTTTTAAAATATATAACGACCTTGCTTTTGTCTAAACTATTAAAGTGCGAAGCGGTGTGAGTTAAATTTATTGAAAAACCTACGTTCATGAGCGAGGAGTTAAGCATGAAATTTATACGCGAAGTTCTTAATGGACAAGTTATGTTAACTTTTGGATTGCTTTGGCGAAAGATTAAGTTACCTATTTTCACAAAACAGGTTAAGAACACCACCACCTGCTTACCAAAACTTAAAACCTACGGGCATATTTACCTAAGTTACTTACGTTTTTTATGTTTCGTTGGTAAACAAATTTTCGTGAATAACTGTATGTATGGAATATAAAGTTTGGACCATGTTTCATACCAACAGAGATACGTAAGCAAGAAGTTCTTGGTGTGTTTTAGTCTGATGGCGCAAATGGCACAAATTATAGTTCTTGGGGTAAGGGTGAAAAAGTAGTTGCTTCAGTCAACGTGACTGTATTCTTGAGGTTTGCACTGTAAATGACATTGTTTGAGATTGATAAAAAGCAGGCAAAACAAGGAGACAACATTACTCTTGCCACTTGTCGTTTGTTATAGGGCATCTTCTACGGAATTGGACTGTGCTGTCATTTATTTTTATCAAGTATTCCGAATGCTTTCCATGTTTACCAGACGCTTTTGAGTCAGTTTGCACATGTTCACCACTGTGCACTGACAAATACGCTTAAAGAAGCGGAAGGAAACGTAAGTGTAGTGCTGTCTTTTTCAACCCTCAGTGTCATTTTACCAACGATCTTTTTTATTTTTGGTATATTTGGAAATGTAAAAATATTTTCCTTTTTAGGTCCACAGCTAGAGTTCAACCTACCCTGAAAATGTTTATTAACTTACCAATTAACAAACATATCTGCCACTTTCATTGCAGCACCTACTTTGCAATATACTATTATTTTGCCTTACACACCCAAAATCTTCACAATATCAATACAAGATTCTGCAATGCCATATTTCAAATACAGCGAAGTCTCACTCACAGGATGTTAGGCTGCAGGACAAGCATTTATAGGTATGCAATTTTGAAAATTCACTGCAAGTAAACATACATTCCGTACGTCAAACACAAAATAAAAGTCTTTTTTTCAAAGAAATAATTAAACCTGCATGAGTTTCTTCAATTGCGTTTTACATGAAAGTATACGTACCTCTGAAATTTGCTGCTATTTGTGAACGTTTTTTTATCTTTGATGTATGCTCTTAAAAATGTATAACTGCGGTCTTTCGCAAAACGACTGGTGTAACGCCACCTTGCAAGATAAAACGGCTATGCTTCCAGCTAATTGTTATCAGGTGGGAGACTCTGCACAGGAAACTGCGGGCTAACAAGTTATTTATGTTGGTGCGTTACGGTTCTCACCAACATCAAACGCTGGTGTGTTGCTCAGTAGATGAAGCTTGAAACATTTTTGAAAAAGCGGGCAAGCTGGTTTGTTCTATGGCAACTATAAGGTGCTGCAATTAAAAAAAAACTTTTACTGTGTGCTTAGACTAATCACGTGCAAGGCATCAACGGAAAAGTCTTTGTGGCTTGTTTTCGGCAAAACTTTTCCATAAAATTGTTTGCGGTTTACCGCTTTTAACGACTGATGTACATTTTTGACGAAGAATAACCATGTTGTAAGCGATCCGAACAAACGCATTTCAGCCCGGCTTGCTGTCACTGTAAAAATGTTTGGTACCTGTATTAAGATCATGCAACGTACAGTTTACTACTCATATTAAAAATTTAAAAAAATAAAATTTGAGAGGACAGAAAACCTTTTGCAAACCAAGAATAAAATCTCTCATAAAATCTATATTTGATCTGAACACGAGACCCGCATTGTTAAAAGCTGAACGAGGTAGCATAATAATTTGGTACGTACAGTAACTGACTTTCAGTTGATACAGAAGTTTACGGGAATGAAGAAAAAACACAGGGACGGCAGATTTTGAAACTTTGGTTCCATTCGCACGCGGTTTATACGCAGTATAATAGCAAAATCACAAAATATTGTTTTCATCTTCGGAGAAAAATATGCGATTGGAAAAACATAGCGTCGTTGATGTTTCCAATACTAGCGATTTACATCCAAAGGAAATCATACAAGCAAATATCTAACAACTAGAAACGTTTGTTTCCTCAATTGCGCCCAGTTGACAAATATATTTTTGCTTGTTCGCTGCTGCTTTTTTCCCACTGTTGTTTCAGCACTTTCAAAACAGGTTTTCGACACAATTCAAGTTTCATGGAAAACTCATTTCTCAAACCGCCGAATACATACCGTTGTGTGGAAACTCGGTCATCCTGCAGTTTCTCACCAAAGAGTCAGAACGCAGATGTTCTTCACTCATCTGAAGATCTTTGTGTTTTGCGAAAACATTTCATGCAAACAAACGTACGTGAGGGCTAAACCATATGCAACATTTCAGTGAATTCTCACTTTCCAAGAGGTTGTTTTCAAATGACGCTTGTGGTTTAATTATTCATTTGAAGTTAATGAGTTTCTTTTTTCGAACGATCCTACACAAAGTTAACCTGCGACATTATATTAACCTTGTAGATGCAGTTCAGGAAACAGTTGCAGCCTGTGCAGATTATGTATTGAAAGGAGGAAAGCCATGTTTGAAATAATGACACAGGCTAAGTGTCAATACCAGTAGTCATTTCCTGTACCAGTGCATTTGGAAAACTCAACTGGAAATGTTTTGCAAAAGAAAGTGGCAGCAACGAACCGGTTTTATAAATCAATCTTGAGTTTTACTATACACCTTACATGTGTAATACCTCAGATCACAGGCGAGCTACAACAATTCTGAAATCAGAGCCATTCATAACATTGGCGTTTTGCTCATTGGTCCACAATCTTCGAAAACCTCTTATCACTGCGTATTAAGTGTACGTAATTTTTCCTAAAAACCAACAGTTCAACGAAAACTAAAAAAAGACGTTGCAGGTAGTTTAGATAGTGATCCCTGTTACACGGGGAGTGAAACAACATCTTCAACGAATAGTTCTCGTCCACACATGGCAAAAAGTTGAACTAGCAACGTGTGCAGAATGGACGTTATGCATTACCGTTCTGCTTTGCTACCTGAAGAAAAGGTTCTCTCGTGATGGATGTAAATCATCGGTCTTTAACCTTTTATATTTTGCAACCCAATTTAACCTAAAGACCCCCTTCCAAAAATTTCCAGTTAGGCGTACGTAATGCAGTTGTGTTTGCCCAATAGAAAATCACAATGACTAAAAAGCAACTTACTATATCATTATGTTGAACAAAGACTCATTTATCAAATTCATGCACATGACAGTATCAGTGAGAGAGAACCGTGCCGTATGCCAATCACTCCACAGCACAACTCATTGAAAACTGGAATAACTCCCAAGTTAGCTACCGCATTCACATATCTAATTCACAAACACAGCACATTCTTATGTCACAAAATTATTCGTTCGTTGCCGAACGCAACAATACTCTTCTAAAGGTCATAATCACACTCAAAACTTTGTGATGGTCGTGACCGAATGAAAAAGTAGGCTATCATTTTTGACAGGTGATCTTATTATTTTGGCTACAACAAAAAGTGGTTTCATATACAAAATATAAAATAAAGAAGAACTTATGAATATTCTTATCAGAAGCTCTCGCGGCCCTAGAAAAATGGCAAACGACCCCAGATTGAAAACAACTGATGCAAAACATTAGGACTGAGTATGTGCAGTGCCACGTGAAATCGATTTCCTATAAAAAGTTACTGATAGATTCACTTGTTTTTTGCATTTGTGGGGCCCAGGCCCGTAACTTGGGGGGCGCAAAGGGGCGAAGTCCCTCCTGAATAATTTTTATGCCCCCCTGGAAAAATGTGTTGGACATATTTTAAGAATTTTGGCCTCTCTCAAAAAACTTTTCTTCCCTCTTGTGTCCCAAGCTGGTTACGGATCTGGAGGGGACTACCTACATATATACAGATATGCGCAAGCTTGAGTCATAGGAAAAAGAAGAAAGCAGAGCCCATCGGCTGATTCCCCAAAATACTTACAGCGACACTGGAGCTTTTTTTGGAAAAATTTTTTTCTTTTTTTCAACGTTTTTTGGAGAGACGAAAATTTGTTTTGAAGAGAGAAAACATTAGAAATTCGAAAAAATTTTTTGAAAAAAGGATTTGAACAACTTGAGTGCAATGCAACTCAAACCTATTGGAAATACTCCAGAACAAAATAAATTTCGCTGAAACGACGGTTGCATATTGCAAGAAGCTTAAATCTAACAATTAAATAAGCAAATCACATACAATTCTGTTTCCTTAAACACATAGGCTGTAGTGAATTAAAGGCTCTGGGAATGCTGCGATACTGCCTGTCATGCTCTCTTTTAATGTCTTTGCGATGATTCAAAAGATTTGATTTGACTGCATCACCATATTGCACTTGCACATAAGGTGTATTAGATTTAATTGTTTACACGGTTTGCAGTGGGCAACCGCTTCTTGTTGATTCGATATTTTCTTTTATTTGGAAGAGTAGTACAACTTTGGGCAAAAGGCATCCAGTTACTTCGTAGCAGGTAGGTGCATTCATGCTTTTCAGCAAGCATCACTGAGAAATGATTCATGAAATTGTAAGTCTGAAAAAAGGCTACATATGTAGTTTATTTCTCTGTAGCGGTTATAGTTTCCAATGAATACCTGAACTTGACGGCATGTGCTGCTTTTTTTAAGTTCTTAAACATGATTAACAAGTAACTTTTGCGCGAGGAGGTGACAGCTCCTACATGAGACAGATTGAAATGAGATTAAAACGTTCTTATTAGCACAAGGCTTTTGTACTTACAGTCATACTCAGAGATGATGGTGGTCAGGCAGCTGAAGACACGTACATCGTCTAGAACAGGGCTTCTCAAACGTTTTTGTTCTGCGATCCATTTTTTAAAAAAGTGTTTCTCTGCGACCCTTAACGGATAGCCTAGCCCCAGAGCCTTAGATGTTAATGATACGTGTCAATGTCCTATTACAAATCTCAAGAGGCGTTTTTGTCTGTGGCGAAATCATAAAAATGCACACAATCTACGAAGGTAACTACTCAGTAATAAAACTACCCCCTATTGGAAATAATAAGGCGAAAAAAGAATTAACAAACATCAAGCACAGCTAATGTGATGGAGCCACTTGACGATTTTTACGCAGATCATCCATTTGTGGATTGATACAAGACAACGCAGTACGACGAACATTCTCAACATTTTTCAAAAGAGATTTATTTGATGATTATCAATTTTGAGAATGCCGCTTCACACAAATATGTTCTGCAAGAGGCTGAAAGTTTATGAGTGGCTAGGTCAAAAATGACTGGATATTAATTTTATGTTCTTATCCAAAAATGACATAAACCCTGTTTTGAAAAGTCCGTTTGCAAACTTTTGGCGTTTCATAACTCAGCAACATCATCCTCGGCATGTCAGATGTGTGGCCTGACACACAAAGGTTCATGCCGTCCTAAATTTCTAGCATATCTTGCTGTTTTGTGCTTTGAGAAGCGGTGACCCAAACCAAATACTGTTTCTTGCTGGAAGTCAAAACATTTGGCCCGTCCCTAACTTTTGGGCTGGCTATACGCTACTGTTGTGTATGGTTTATGGATCCAACTTTTCCTGAATCAAAGCCCAAAGTACTTCTGAAACTGTGTATGAAGATTTTAACTTTGGTCAAAAACTACTCAGTGCGCTCTAAATGGAGCTTAATCCCAAGAAGTCTAAACCTGGAGTCCTAAACACAAGCTAGCTTCGTTTCGGAATGAATGCAAAGGTCGATATGGGTCAGTACCTTAAAACCATCATGACGTACCAACGCAAAACGTGCTGTGTTTGTTGATTATTATTAGTTGATAGCTCAGGGCGAGGCAGACATCCTAATAAACAAGTGACAGCATGAAGCACGGTATTTCCGCTGAAAATGCAGTAGAAATAGGTTCACTGCAATCCTACTTTTAATTTTCTTATAAAGTTTACAAAAACCTTTGCATCTGATTTGTAAGGCCAATTTATTTCGCGACCCTACAGTCACATTTCGCGACCGCATTTGGGGACGCGACCCACAGTTTGAGAAGCTCTGGTCCAGAACAAGGGTCGGCAACCTTTCCCTAATCGCGGGCCAAAAACAAACTCTACAAGATATGGCGGGCCGTACTAATTTTCCACCAACAATTTCGATCATTTTGCTGTTTGCAGTGATACTTGGGAATATATGCAATTTCAATCAGATTAACTCCTGGTTTCTACAGTTCATAACGAAAGTCCAGAATATGACTTATAGCACATTTATAGCAACAGTGCGGTTTCTCATAAGTAGTTCGTAATAAGTATGCAATACAATAAGTTGCAAGGAGGGCAAATTCATAAAATATGATATCACTAGGCGGGCCATACAGTTACTACAACTTGTATAGGGGCTGCGGGCCGGATGATCTTGCTTGGCGGGCCGGATCCTGTCCCCAGGCCGTAGGTTGCCGAGTGGTTTTCAAACCGGTGGGCATGGCCCAGTGGTAAACCTTCATGCTTTTCTAGCGGGCCACAGAGATTGGCAAAAATCAGAATGAAAGCATTCTGAGAATCGTATAATGATGTCATATTGATCAAATCAGATAGACCAGTGGTTCCCAAAGTGGGCCGTGCCGCCCCCTTAGAGGCGGTGAGAAACTCTAGGGGGGCGGTGAAGCAGAAATGGGGGGTCCGGGGGCAACAGGAGACCCAGGTAATAATTACATTTCTGTTGTCTTACTAGCTCTGAGTGACCAAATGTCACAAAAAACAGTATGATGAACAAACATGTATGCATGTAATTTGTAAACAAAAACTTAGCGTTTTACTAAATTAAGTTTTATAGTGAAATGCATCTTTGCGTTCATTCTTATTTTAATCATTTTCAAACACACCAAATGTACAATACCCAAAAATTGTGTTGATATGTGTGCTTCGCATGGTAGGGGAGCGATAGAAATTTGTTGGTCAGGAAAGGGGGCGCTAGCCAAAAAAGATTGGGAAACACTGAGATAGACGAACAGGAAAAAAATATATCTGAAATTTATGTTTGTGACATCACTCCTACTTAACAATGCTAGCTGAAGCTGTATATACGAGAATTGCAATGGCATAGGATTGCAATTGCTATAGCGCAGCAACTAATGCTGAACTAAAGTTATAGACATGCTAAATTTGTGAGATTATGAGATTTGGTCCTCCACTAATATCTTTCCTAGTTGTAATAGGCCATGAGCAAAAAGGTTGAAAACCCTGGTCTAGATAAAAGTTATACGTGTCAATCGAAACAAATTTGGGGAAATGCAGGCCATTGAGACATCATTCTCAGTTATGCAACTTGTGAGCAATGCGACTTGTGTTTTTCAAGTGGATAAGCAAATAAAAATCTGTGTGTTTGAAAACTGATTGTTTGCCATAAATGTCACTACAGTATTACTGTCACCTTTTCCAAAAATTAAATTTTATCCTAACTTTTTCTTCTGCGTCAAGGTGCAAAACAACAAAAAATCGGGATGTTTTGAATATTGCTTTGTTTTTTGCTTTGAGGTTCCATTATTCCTGTTTCAGAAATAGCACCCCCGTAAAATCGTAAAAAAATTTCAAACATGTATCGTCGGTCTTCCTGCCAAGCTTGAGACAAAAAGATTGATAAAAAATTTCGCAAAATTTTCTGCAATCTTCTAAATATAATCCATGAACAAAGAATGCCAAACAGTCGATTCTTATCAAAAATTGCAGATGAAAAACTATATGTACTTTTGTTGGTGGAACGTACATCGAAAACCCAGACCAAAGATGCCTTGATTGTCTTTCTACGGCCGAATGTTGGTTAGGCACAACACAAAATAATGATGGGTGTGTCATCATAGTGTGATGGGTGTGTCATCATAGTGGCCTAGCAGGAGTCAACTAACTTTTCCCCAAAACATTCCGATTGGTGACTGTTTGGCTTTTCAGTTAGTTGGAATCGCACAAGCTTTCCACACGGTTTCAAAATGCATTCAGGTAAACGTGCAACATGGGTAAAACAACCCCAAACTACTTGAAATGAGCAAACAAGAAAAACAAAAAGGTAATGTTTATCGAAATTTTGAACTTTCATGATATATACAAATAAACCATCTCAGTGGCGTGCAGAGGGAGATAACGGGGCAACGGCCCCGGGCATTCAAGGCAGGGGGCATCCAAAGAATGAAATTACAAAAATTGAATTTTATTAAAATGTTGTGACTGGATGCTTCATCGTATTGTAAGGCTACCAACACATCCTGTATGAATCTGACGGAAACGTTCCCGAAGCGGCATGCAAATCTAAATTAAGTGACTCGAAAGAAAGATGAAACACCGCCATCGATATCTTACAACTTTACATCATGTCTTTCTTCCCTTTTTGTAGATTAGCCACATCCTGCTAGCCTGATGTAAATCTGCAACTTGTCTTTAAAATGAGTTTTCTCTCTAGAGCAGGGGTTGGGACCCTATTTACTGTACTATCACGAGCCACATGAGCTGTGCATTATCGCTGGCAGGCCGCAAAAATCAATCAATTTCATCTTAAAGTTCTACTTTAATACAAATATGAGGAAGATTGGCTCCTCTTGCCTTACTATCTTAGTACCTGCTTATCATGGAACTTCTTTTTCACGCGATGTTGTACTCTGTCATGGGTAACGAAAATTCTGAAGGAGGCCATACCAAATGTTCACGAGGGCCGCAAGTTCTATACCACTGCTCTAGAGCCTGGGCTCTTAAAATGGGGGTCGTGAAAGGTTCGCAAGGGGTGTGCGAGCATGGCAGCGACATATTGTTGAAAAATATTAAATGCAATGTTTTCTACATTTCAATATAAACGCCATAATCGAAACAAAGCAGAGGCCCGTAGCCACGGGGGTGGCATTCCGGAGAAGTGCCTCCCAAACTTTTTCGTGCCCCCACAAATTTTGTTGTTCTTAGAAAGATTTGTTTTAAACATTTAATAAAAACAAAAATCTTGTCCCTTAAAAGTATATTTTTCCCCAAAATCTTCAAACCTGACTACGAGTCTGCAGAGCAGTGAAGAAAACCGAGACCTCTTGAACTTATTTGTTCAAAGTTGGATTTCAAATTTGGAACGTTTTATGTTTTTAAGTTGTCTTGTCTGCTTGGTTTCATGTTTTGTGGCAAAGCGAATTATGTCACAGGATTATATCATGCGTGACGATTTTGCGAAAGTTTCTATGCTTTCAATTGTAAGAAAGAACAAAATAACATGGTGAAGCTTTCAGAAAGAACATCGTTCGGAGCTGCAAACTTCCGGCGCCAAGTACGATACGTTTCAAAATGTACTGTTTTTTAGAGCAAAGTTCCAGGGTTCTTTCTGAAATGTACTTCACTTTTTTCTGACCCAAAGCGTCATTGCAAAATTCCGTGTCCTTGCACGTACGTTTTACAACGTTCAATTGCCTTGCTATTGCTGCGTGACGTTGTACGAGACTCGTATAGCTTTTATCTCTTCTTAATTCTCACTTGAGGTGAAGCTTTTGTGGCGTAATCCTTTTGCACGCAAAGATCTGGGCAGGTAGTTTTGCTGTGCCTGTATTTCTCACATTTTTCAATACTAGAATTTGGTAAGGGGGCATACAATCAAGTATCCGCCTCGGACATCACTAGACCTCTGCACGCCCCGGAAACAACTGTTTATATACTTTTCTTTGATAGAAGCTACATCAAAATCCCCGTTGAAAGATGTTAAAGTTGTGCAATTTTTTGATCGAATGCGGTTCATACAAGTCCGTATCCAAAGAAGTCTTGGTTGTTTCTCTTTCACAAAAGATTTGTGGGCCATGACCAAAACGGTGTTCAGATCCACTACAGTGGCCTTCTTGTCCCCAAAATGTTCAGAATATATATAATCGTTAGCTCTTATTCAAATGGTATCCACTATCAGCAAATCTATCGGAACGAATTTCGTCCACTGTACGATGTTGCTGATGAGTATTTAAAGTGTTTGTTAACCGATCTGTATGCGTTGGTCACATGATTGCAGCTGCTCGGTCTGAAAATGAGTTAATATCTGACTTTTTTGAGTTTCAACCACATGGTGACGAAACACCGTCTCCAGTAACATGGAGCCGCTTGCACATTGCATTGCAGTAATTCGTGATTGTCAAGCAGTGACGTTTGCTCGATAGCACGAAGCGAATATTATTTTCTGCGTAACTGCAGTTCCTTTTCAGGATGTTGATTTTACGAGTAAAGAAACGAATTGAACTGAACGCAGTTTCAGCCAAGACGGCCAAACAGTGAAAAACAGATAATGACCTTTAACTTCAGAAGTTAAACAACAACAAACGCAGAAGCGTCCTCTGGCTTTGTGCCAGATGCGATGAAGCACCATGCAGAAACGTAGACGTTCAAGCTCGAGCGATGGCAGCTACATTAACCGGTTATTTGCAAGACCGCAAACACGACCGGACCACTTGAAAGCTTGAAGGAAACCTCGACATTAACCTTCGTTTGAAAAGGTTTTGCTTTGCAAACTCATCCCAAATAAATTTTGGCGAACCTGCACTACAAGTTTCTATCAGAACTGTGGCAAAGCTTAGGCAATGAATAGTTGCAGACTGTGTGCATTTCGTCTTATACAATATGCAGTGCAGGCTAAACGAATGACGCAGGCCCGTCGTTATATCTTGTACCAATGTCGTGAGGAAGCACGGCAGGAAACGTTTGACAGAAGAAAGCGATAGTGAAGAATCGTTGTTCGAAACAGTTTTTGTCAGGGATGCAACCAGCTTTTCATTTCGAGGGGGTTGCAATTTTCATGCATTTTCATCGTGGTACAACTTTTTCGCAAAGGACAGAGCATAAATTAGTAGCCTAATGCAACTACCTGGTTCCGTACTGAACTACTGTAGTGCAGTCATGGCTTTAGTGTGGCAGATGTATAGGCTGCTATTATACCTGTCGAACTTTCGTCTTGTTTCAACAAATTCATCAAAAGAATTATCTCGATTTTTGAAACTTCAGTTTAATATATTTGCTTACTGCAGACGATATTGCGAGTGGTGACGTTGTCAAATAGAAGAGACTGGTATGAATCTTAAGATATATTTAATCACTGAGGTTTTGTTTCCATCATAGATATGAGACTTCGTCTGCCAAATGAAACACTCTTGAAAGTAATCCATCAGGTAGGAATGCAACTTGAACTTTATTATGAATGGTTAAAGCAGTCTCACCACCAGATGGGAGTGGGTCTCGCCACTTTTGTCAGGACTACCTAAACAACACCTAATAACTTTTAGGCCATTGTGAATTTTGAAATTCCCTTGCAACGTTAGAGCTTGGCTGTGAAACCCCAACAACGGTTAAGCACTGAACATAAAATGCAAAATCTCTTAAGCAGTAGTCTACAGTAACCCCAGGCAAACGTAAAGCTAAAAGGGTGTAAACATGTTATGCTGTTTCTGTCACCAGGTATCGTCTCCTAGCTGCAAACTTTGCTTCAATGGTGTGATAACAATACAACACTTCGTCAGAAGTTAGGCAAGAAACAAAATCAAACCCTAGAGAGTAGACACACATTGCATTTCTGAAAATTTTCAGAATTTGAATATAAATTCTCATGATTAGAATATAAAATTTCATCTTTATTCCTTGGGAGTTTCTGCAAATGTTAAAATTGCTATGCAATATTTTGAAATTTTCGTGGGGGGCAAATTCCTCAAATGCCACCCCCTGAATGCGCGCCTGGTTCTTGTTGTTTGTTTACTGCAAATGTAGCGTGTAACATTTTCGTTTACCGGCAAGTTGCAGCAATGTAGAGAACAGATCAGATAGAGTGGGATGGCATTTTACTCAAAGCATATCTTTTTTGACAACAGTTGATTGACCAATAAAATATGCCCTACATGTTTTTAAGTGGGTACCATGAAACGTGACTTGAAGTAGAGATCATTTTTGAAAAGGTTTTGGTTTAATCAAACGTCGGCAAGCAGTTGTGACCAAATAACAAATTGAGCAGGTTTTGAAAAATTGCAAGGAATCAAATTGCAAAAGCTCGTCTGTTAGTTTACTGGTTTATCTATGTCTCTTGAGCTGACTGCATCTAGTTCACCGAAGCTCATTTTTGTTGAAAATTAAAATTGTTTTAGCTGTTTTCAAGTTACTAGTATCCATACAGGTGACGATTTTGAATCAATCAGCAAATTTTGAAAAGAAAATCGATTTCACGTAAAACTACGCATAGTCAGTCCTACAACTTCGTTCAAATAGAATTCTATCAGCAGAAAAATTGGTTACTTTTTGTGGCAAAAAAGGAATCTTTTTATGTAAAACTTTTTGTTTACCATTTAGGGAAACGCCAAAGAAGAAAATCGTGGTCGGTGTAAGTATCTTCCTCCGTTTCTACGCGCACTGGTGCAAACGTGCGAATTGTTTGGAATAAAATTAGGTGTTGAATCTAATCGCAAGCACGCATGTTGCAAGTCACAACTTTAAGGTGCTTCTCCAGTCAATTTCACGCAGAGATTGACGTTTTGTGAAAATGTTTGCTGAAACGTAGCCTATCTCCACATTTCAATTGAGTATTATTAGTAGTTGCCTATAATCTTTTGCCGATCACGAATTTCTTTCGCGCTACAGTTTCCAGATTTGCCGTCACGAAATGTATTTTCTTCACACGAAAGGGATGCTGGTTTCCGTCAGATGTACTGGTTTCCTGGTTTCCGTCAGTACTGCGGGTTCGTGACTGAAGAACATTGTTAAGTGAATACAAAAGCATGGAGTGAACACTGAACTGCCTTAACTAGTGAATAGAGTTTCAAAAAGTTAAGCTAAAAAAAGCTTCCTTAAACTTTGAAGTAAGACTTTCAGACAAACCGTATTCGTTTTTTAGGAAGTTTCTAGGAAAGATAGAAGGTTAATATCAATTTACGTTGCATGAAAAAAAGTGAAAAACTTGGAAACGTTTTGCAGTTTTTCCAAAAAAATGCAATGCAAGTAACAGTTAATTTGCGCTTTGCACTGATTGACCTAATCAATGCGTGTAATTTTTACCGTTTGTGTCAGATTTTGTTGCGAAAATCCTAATTCGTATTTTTGTCCGTTAATACTCCCTTGTACTAAATTGCTAAAAGTGATGTGTATGCTCGAGACGGTATGAATGAAAAGCACCTAAACTCGACCTAAAAAAACGGGCGCAATAAGATTTTCATACTAAAATTTTCATCAAAATTGACATATAGTTGTGATAACAAACGGTCAGAAAACGTAACGGGATGTTATATAAATGATCTCGTTACGGACGTTTTCAACGAGTTTACTAACTAGGTGAAGTTTTATACCCAGTTGCCTACCATACAGCGATATTGATCTGTTGTGAAGCCATGCAGCAAAAACATAATGGTCAATTTTTTTAGATTGGAATGTTACTGAAATTCTCATTTTTGCAACAATCACAAACCACCACTTTCAAAACATTTAAAGAAAATTAATTACTGCGTGGGATGCAACCGATAAATATCAAGGTTATTTACGTCTGTCTGAGCACTCTTTTGGTTTACAAAACAAATTCAGACGAATGAAAGTCAGACTTACCTATAGACGTAGCTGGTTCAATACAAAAGTTTCAAATTTTAGTTGATATTTTTTGATCAACAAACGGAATCTTTTGCATCAACATACGCATTTTCAACAAATGTAACAAAATCAACTGTAAAAACATGGTTAAAATCTCGTGGTCTGCTTTTTCTATTTTACAACTTACTTTCCTTGCCGGTTGATAAAGACAATGACACTGCAGTGGACTACTTAGTTACTTTGTTGCTTATTGTCTCTGACAATACTTGGTCAGGTGGATTTAAGTATGACGACACTATAGTTGGCATGCGACCTGACCAACGGTCATATTGGGATTCATCAAAACTCGGAAAACCCTGACGTTATCAACACGAAATCTGATTAGGTGAATAAAACTAAATTTTATGAATAATTAAAACATAGAAACTTTGGCGATTATTTATCGAAATGATCATATATCGACAATTGACGCTATGGTTACCACAGTTTGCTGGAGGCCCCCTTGGATCTTGAGACCCTAGGCTTAAGCTTATATAACCTATTGGTAAATCCGGCCCTGGGTGCACACCACAAGAAAAGCGCGTACAACGCTGCATGGCACATAGGCTCAAAGATCAGTGATTACGTGTAAGTAAGAGGGATTTTCTCTCTGGCATAAATCTGAAAGAACTTGTGGCTATTCATGTTTGAAACGCACCTGATCAAAGCTTGAGGATGTAATGCAGATAAGAGCTATGTGTAAGGTTGTAGCATTATTCTACAATAAAAACATAGTTGCTTCTTCTGAGCAATAACGTCGTTTTGTTAGTGTTTTTATAACGTAAGCTCGTGTGGTATTTTGGATCTGATTTTTTCATTTTAATTTCTTTAACAAAGTCATTCAGCAATCAGATTGCTATTGAGTACTTGCGTAGGTTTGTACTGCTCCTATGCTAAGAAAATTGCAGAAGATCTTATTGAGCTTAGCAAGCAAAAGTCACTGTGCCAACTGGCAACCACCGGACTTTACCCCATAGAGACAAAGGTCAGGGTAACAGCAAGAAAATGACAAAAGAGCGTTCGGGTCTGTTTTCTCAGATTAGTGGTTCTTAGTTTATCCACGAACGTGGACCCTTAGTTCTTAGCTTGATAGTCACCAACTGCTCAAGAGAAAGGTCTTTATCAAGATTCAAAAGAATTAAAAATGAATTAAGAGTCGCAGTGTTCCACTTCCAGACAGGCTGTCCACACGGTATTCGGTGCATTAAAACTGACAAACAAATGCTAACAAATTTTAATAAACTCCTCGTTTATTTTGTTATGAAGAAGGCCAGTACAAAACCTTTTTTTGCTTACTGTGCTCCGTTCAGTTTTACTTGATTTGATGATTGTAGCTTTTTGCATGTATTTCAATAATGACAGCATAAGGGAAGTTCAAACCAGTCCCACCGCCACGGGGGAGCATTGGTCGTCTCAGCCCTTCCAAATTTGAATATGTTGCACTATTATCAGTAGAGACTTTATCAAATATTCAGAATGTCAAGCCCCCCTGCAAAATTGTAAAGGCCTCCATTGAAAACAGTCTGGCGACGGACAGTTCTGGTTGAAACCTCACATCCTTTCGCGCGACGGTTTCGTTGCATTCGATCTGAGCAATCTGTAAAAGTAACAAACACGCGAATCGTGAACCTAGCAGTTGCAACCATTTGGATGTGTTCTACGTGTTCTGCTTGTATGTGTAAGATTTGTAAAGCCGTAGTAAGCGAGCGGCAACGTGCTACTCACGTTGTGCTTTAACGTCTTTTTGCCGCCACATATTTGTGTAGTGTGTTTTTGTGTGAAATGCATTTCAAACTGAGCATACGTCAGCTTGCCAGAAGAAAATGAAAAGGATGACAGAAGTAGTATGGATAAACATCACTTCTTGAAGAAAGCTTTTTCTGCAGCGCGGAGTACTCGTAAAAATTGTGGAATTAGTAGAGACTCATCTTGGAAAGAAAGTAACATGCTCTTCTTAATTTTAAGTATTACAGTGCAAACCATTCGAAAGTCTTGAAAGCACAATTGAAAATATCAACGTTTTTGAAAATACAAGTAACTACCCTTTTGAAAAGCGACGAATTCCAACCAACAAGCAAATCTTTTTAAAGGAAGTTGGTTTCACGTAACTCTACGCACCTCTGTCTTGAAATCTGCAAACAGTGCTTACGGGGTATAATGAAACCGGTTTGACGCATGCAAATGAGGCTTTAAACTATGGTAAACCTAACCGTCTGCACACAAAACATGCATGTAAATCACACATCAACTGAGCGCATACAGAGCAACAAATAACCACACTGTTGCACAACGACCAGTATTTGAACCAGCGAGAAACAATCGTATGGCGTTGAACTACAACTAACCATAATGCACATGTTGTCTTTGGCAGAGGCACATATATCGTATGTAACTCAAAGTCACAAAAAAACTCCAATTCACCGCACGTGGATAATGCTGATGAGGTGAGCAAAGGCAGAGAAAGGAAAAAAACATGTCTAAATTACATCAATCAAAACACAAGCTGCAGAAAATAAAAACTTGAAAACTTGTCCACTGAAACCTAAAACCTATGTGAACGCCAATAATGATACATACCTACGGAATCAAGCCGTAATGAATCAGCATTTGTAAAATGCTTAAAATCTGTGGTAAATGCATTAAAATATTATGCTTTTTCTTCTCAACAGATTCGTATATTCTAACTTCAATAGCAATCCGTGTTTTTCCATTAAGTATCTAAAAGAAAAACACAGATAGTAGCTAAAGAAATCATCTCACTGCCTTGTAAGGATTATGGAAGATAGGAAAACGGAAGATGGATTCAGCTACTACGAGAAGCGCTTGTGCATTTTGTTTTTCCTTTCTTCGTTGCCAAATTCATTTCCTGTATTGCAAAGTTTAGTTACGCAGTATACTCCTAAGCATCACTGCGCCTTGAATGATGTTATGGATGAGTTCACAACAAAGGTATGGAAAAGTGCGATGTGCAGAAATTAAAAACCTTACTATTGCGACTGAAGTGCATGCAATTCTAACGAACGTTATTGTTATTTGTTTAACAGTTTAATTTGGGTTTCCTCATCAGTGTGACCTTACTTCAGTAAAATGGGAACTTCGGTTTTGCAATGCAAGAGTAGCTGTTTAAAAGCCACAGTTTTCGCGCAGGATTGTTGATAGTAACTTGAAGGAAGTAAGAATGTGTTTTTGAAATTCAATAACATAAAGTTAGCCTTATTGTAGTTTGGATAAAGTTTGTTGGTTCTCAGGCGGTGGTCAATTTAACATAATTGAAGGTTGCCAGTGGTCTGAAGAACATCAAAACAAGAGTTGGATATATGGAGGGTAATATCATCAGCAAATAAAGGAATATGAAAAGAGGAAGCTTGAATGATATCATTGATGTAAATAAGGAAACCAAAAGGTGTGAGAACTCTACCTTGAGAGATCTCACAATATAACTTTTTTATGAAGATTTGAAAGCCCTTTTTTGGTACATTGCATTCTATCATGCAAATAATTTGAGAACAGTTGGTGTGAAACACCTCTTATACCACAGTGAAAGAATTTACCAAATATAAATTCATGGCCACAGCAGCCAAACGTCTTTGGTAAATCCAAAAACAAGGAACTAAGCGGCGACAGACCTGATTGAAACAAAACCCTGACTATGCGCTATGTACCTTAGTTGACTCGTGTCGGTAGCAGTGGAGTGTTCAAGGGGAGGCGAGCGAGGCACTTGCTTCGGGCCCCCTTTTTGGGGGCCCCCTTGAGGTGTTACGCGCGTAAATTTTCCTTATTTTTGATGAAAAACTTATTATTCACTCATATAGTGTACTACAAAGCAGATCATAAGTAATTACTCTGCTTTCAAAGGGGCCCCCTACAATAACTGTCATGTACAAGTACTTTGCTTTCAAAGGGACCCCAACAGCAACTGCGGTTTGAAGGTACTCTGCTTTCAAAGGGGCCCCCTGCAGCCACTGAAATGTGTAAGTACTCTGCTTTTAAACTTCTTTGAAGAGGTCTTAAAGAAACTGTAACGTGTAAGTAGGCTACTCTGCTTGCAAAGGGGCCCCCAACAGCAAATGTAGTATGTAAGCACCTTGCTTTCAAAGGGGCCCCCAACAGCAATTATTATGTAAAATTCCATGCTTTCAAAGAGGCCCCAACTGCAATTGTAATGTATAAGCACCTTGCTTTCAAAGAGGTCCCCAACAGCAACTTTAATGTAAAAGTACCTTGCTTTCAAAGGGGCCACCAACAGCAACTTTAATGTTTAAGTACCTTGTTTTCAGAGTGGCCATCATCAGTAACTGTAATATGCAAGTAATATGCTTTCACAGGGAACCCAAACAGCAGTTGTAATGTGCAACTACTATGCTATCAAAGGGGCCCCTAACAGCAACTGTAATGTGTAAGTACCGTCCTATCAAAGCGACGCCACCACCATCTCCAGTGAGCAAATAAAAAAAAGCTTCAAACCAACTTCTATACCTAAAAAATTGTGGGTTAAAATTTCTTCCAAAAGTTCTGAAAAGACCCTATCAAATAAGAGCAAATAGGCATACTTATACCAAATGACAACTTTTTATAACAATGATGATTTTTAGAGATTAAAGTATTTGCTATATTGATAATTTTATGAAAATGACACTGATGAACAAAAAGTAGTCTTTTTTATGTCTCTGAGTTGAAAACGTTAGACAAATTTCTCATTTCTTGTGATGTTGTACTTTAGTGAACGTTTCCATCAGAAAATAAGGCAACATGCAATTGTTATAGCAGGGACAACACTACATCTTTTCATTCATAGGACATTTTGTTCTTAGTTTCCAAAGTAATTTTGTGTTATTGCTGTTGCGCTGCAAAGACTGCTAATAAGCAAGGATACATTCGTGCTTCTTATCACGTAGCAGAACTGGTATTTTTTGGGTATTATGGATACTAATTTTTTCTACAGATATTTCAGATATTTTACGTGGTTTGATTTAGCCTATGGTTGAAGTCACAGGTTATTTGAAGCTTGACTAGTAAATGGTTGGTTTAAGGTAGACTTGGTTGGTGATGTTTAAGCTCTTTTGCCAACTCTTAGCCGGCATAACTTGAACCGTTTTCCTTAGCACAGATTTAATCAATTGTGTAGGCTACTAGCTGCAGTAGAAATGTTTTCGATAAACTACATGATGAATTATTTCCTACTATTTCACATTTTTCAAACAACTAGTGTTAATGCAAGATGAGGGCAGCCTTGACTCATCTAGCCTCAAAGTTTTCCAAAACAAGTCTCAATTTGGATGCTTTTGTATGCTATGTCCTTGCAGTTAAAGATGAAATTTAAAACAAATTTAGTGTTTCAAACTTCTTGGTTGTTTTTTATAGTTTCATTGGTTCCCACAAAGACATGAATGTGAACAAATTCAGGATACCAACTACCAAGCATTTTTTTAAAGAAGGAAGGTGTAAAACTTTCAAAGAGGCAAACTTTGCAGTTTATTGATGGTGAATGCAGAAAAATGGGGCGGGAAAATAAAGAAGTGGGTCGATGCCAACTTGCTATTGGCTTAACTTTTAAGTGTTGCTTCGTCTTCCCAACTTTCAATGTTTTCAAAGTTGTGTATCATGAACACCCTTTTGCATTTTCTCCTTCTGCTATTTCAGTTATGACATGGTCTCAGGAACATATCCTTGGGTGGCCGTATCTTAGGCAAATCAAAAGTGAATATCACGGTTGTCTGAGTATGATGACGTCATCATAGGGCCCCTTTTTTAGTCTTGCCTCGGGTCCTCCCAACCCTAAACCCACCACTGGCTGGTAGCATCTTACCTCAAGTGTTCTAAACCAGGGATCTTCACACTTTTTTGTCAAAGGGTCACATATGCTAGTACACAACAGTTCAAAAGCCGGACATCTCACGTGATGTGATTTTTTTGGGATATCTTTCATTCTATCAAATCAACAAATTTTCAGTGAATATATAATTTTTCATTTTAGGGAAAATGTCTTTGCGGCCGGATGAAATGGTTTAGCGGGCCGGATGAAGGTGTTTCCCGGGCCGCATTCAATCCGCAAGCCGTAGTTTGTAGACCCCTGTTCTCAATCTACAGTATTAACGTGTGCAGTTATTTAGACTTGAGTTCGACAATAGTGTTTTTCGATCAGTAAGCCTATGAAAATGCAAAAGAAATCGTTAAAAGGAATCTAACAAACGCCTAACCTAATATCTGTGAGTTTACGGAATTTATGGGCATATGAGTTTCGTTACCATAGCATAAAGAATAAAATGATTGTTTGTTAGCTTGATTAATCTGGAATACTCTGCTAGGGTTGTCTTTTTCAGCTTTTGATAGAAACATGGAAATTTTTTGTACGCTTCAACATTATCTATAAACGACCTCATATAATTTTTGAGCAAACACATGAGTCTGCAACAAATACCTACACAAAAAATAAATGAAAAGTTTTGGGTGATATGACGCAGCGCAAAGAGAATGAAATATTTGACGTCATTCCACGCGAGCCACGCGTAGTCCGTCGTAAACCACATCATTTTACGTGGTGTTACGATACAGCACGCGTGCGATAAGAAGTGGCTTATTAGGGTTATGACGTCACTCATTCATTAGGCTTGCTTCTAACAACTCCTCACGATCGAAAAAGCATTATAATTTGATTGATTTGACGTCATAAGACTCTGATAGGTCAGGATGAGAATAAGAAGTGGTGTATTAGGTTTGCAATGTCACAAATCATTAACCTTGCTTTCAACAACTCTTTCGCCTGAAAAAGCGTTATTATTTATTTTGGCGTCACAAGAGAGTTGTGGTTTCAGACCTTTTGCCATTGACGTAACAGACGAATCTCTTGACATTCGACAGGCAAAGTCGCAAAGGTCAAACTGCAAAACCACAAATGCAAAGTTCTTAGCAGCAGTGGCCAGAATCACTTTGCCCTTTTCGGCAGTAGCAAAAGTCTGCATGGTCTTTATACATGCCATTTCTTAAGTAAAACCATTGCTGAATTTCGGTTGCATTGATGGCAACCGGAGTGTGAACAGAAGTGAGATTCTCAAGATTAAAATGCTTTCGGACCCAGGTCCGGATTTTAAAATTTTGGAAAAGGAGTGGAGTCGGAGTCTGAAAATGTGACTCCGGCCACCTCTGGTTCTCAGGGGTTTGTGACGTCAGCACCACCAAAAACATGACGTCATTGCTGTTAACAGTGTGTCAAGTTAACCTGCTATACGACTTGAGAGAGTTCAAGTAATCAAAAGCACCTAATGATTGCTGCAAGCTCTCAACTATCTACAGATTTTTTATTTAGTGCGCACCAACTAATGAAACAATAAGATCTGTTTTTATCCTCATTTTCCGTTCACCACCAACGCAATCGCCCACGATCAAGCGTGGCCGATTATGCTGTTTGTGAACAGAAAATGTTACTGAAATGAAAAACTTTTAAATGGCCCTGGCAGGAAGCAATGCTCAACACACCTTGATAAAATTAAGTTTTACGCGCTAAAGCCAAATCAAATATGTTCATTTCTCCAAAAGAAATGTAAACTTTAACCCGGAAAAATATCATTTCCGATTTCATTGCTCAGTTAGTAGAGTGAAATTTAAAGCAAATGCATGTCTGCAAAAAAAATAAACGATTTTCATTTTACTTTATTTTTCAAAGTATTAAACACTCGTAATTTTGTTCAGCAAATTTTCTGCATATTTTGCAACATCGCGTGGAGCATGATATGTGCATTTAAATAGCAAGATTTTTAAAGCATGCAAAAGCAATTTTTTGATTTATTCACAGAATAAAATGGCAGCAAAAAAGAATTCAACAGGGAACAGTACATCCTTTGCACAAAATATTTTATATTGAATCGAGCCATAATTTCAATTTTGTTAAATAGCAAAACAAAAAGTAATCTCAACTCAGCTTTCTCTGTTTAGCAAATATCAAATACTAAAATGTACATAAAATGTGTTATGAAAATTCGCGAAAATGCACAAAGCCTCATAAACGTAACTGACTTGGAAAGCAAAACAAATAGTTGGATGGAAAATTTCATTACAGTTATTTTTCAAACTGAGTAAGATTTTTCTTTTGAAATTGGTATTTAAACTACATAGCCTGCCATTGCTTGTTGAGGAGATGGTTTAACGTACACTTTACGCCTGTCAGTTTTTCGCGGTTTTATTGTACTCGCTACAGCTTTACCAAATAAAGAGTTTGCTGGTAAAATAGGCAATAACATGTAAAAACGGACTTTACATTTTTCAGATAGGAAGAAGTAATATCACAGAGAATGCGACTATTCACATATATAACATGTTCATACCTTTTGAAGAGGACTCAGTGGGAAAAATCTCAAGAAGTCAGTGCCGACGATACAAACGAAATGCTTCATTCAGTCTGTCTCATCTCAGTTCAAGTGAGTAAACCAATGACTCAGTGGCCTTTCAAATATTGTGGTATCAGTCTTATTCATATAAAAATATATTTGCATGATGTAGGAACATGGTTACCTTGTATGACGCAAGAGAGCAAACTTTTTGACTTCGGGCCCGCGTTGTTTTCTGAAATTTGTCAGCGGATTGCTTGCAGACGGATGGGGTGCTTGTGTAAACTGATATAAAACTGATGTTAACGCTAGTCTAAACAATAAAACGTTATGTCTTTCAAGAGGTAACAAAGCATGAACAAAGTAACGCCTGTTGCATGACTTAAACGCATGTATTTTACAACTGTGCAAAAATGTCACATAAAATGAGAAAAGTGTTTCTCGTCTTGACTTTAGCCAGTGTATCATGATAGGGGCAGTCCCGTCGCCACGGGGGGCTTTGGTGGGCTTAGCCCCGCCAAACACTGCTCCAAGCCCCACAAAATTGAAATGTGAAACACTATAAATCAGTAGAGTTTTGGTTAATTTTACAATGTAAAGCCCCCCTGCACAAACGCAAAGCCCCCCCGCAGAACCGCAAAGCCCCTCTATTGAAAACTTTCTGGCGACGGTTCTGGATAGGGGTTAATTTTGTTTTGTAAATTTGCACAATAGACCTGAAATGCTGGTAAGCTTACTGTGATTTGTGAAAATTTTTGCTTGTGTTCTTGACGATGGACATCAGCTTGCATACATGCGTCGAGTCCAGCAACAGCATCTCTTGTAGAAATCCAAATTCTTTTACCCCGGTCAGGTGTATTTTGCCCATATAGGGTAAGCGTACCAGCCATGTAAAGCAAGGTATACTTTAAATGACCCTCTAAAATTGATTCGTCTAGTAGCTAAATTTTCCGATGCCGTTTGTCGAGCAGATCTCTCAAAATTTGCACAAGCTTTGTATGCAACAAATAAGAGGTGTAATTGCTAAGTTTGGGCAAAGTAGGCTACACCTGACGTTTTCAAATAAGAAGCTGTGTGAAAGATGTTTTTGCCCATCTTGAGCAAAGACGTTTTAACATGTTGATGTGGTACCAAGCGAATTGTTTTTGGCAGATGAATGAAAACAATGTGAGAAGCAGCTTCGGCCTGCGTGATTCACGTTAAACTTTGGTAATTGGTTCGCGGACCTCCCAAGAGGTGATAACCTCGCCGTTCACTAATTTCTCTTGAGACAGAGTCGACCTGAGTTTGCACGGCAAAGCTTGTGATGTTCTATTTGTACAGAAAATGTGTTCCAGTTGTTTTCATTGAACACCTGGGAATTCTTTAAAAAAGTCAGAGCACTACATTTTCGCTGCTTTCCAAAAATTTTTAAATGCAAGAGTCAGCGCTAGGGTTTTCATTCTTGAAGATTTAGTGTAATGTCTCGCTGTAACCAAAGCAACATGGCTGACTCTGATGACCTCCCTCCAGCATTGGATTGAAGAAAAGGCACCACTTGCAAGGCTATTGCAGAGCGTTGGTGCGCATCCCGGTTATGAAAGTGGACCTGCGGTGGCTGAGGCCGTCGCAAACCTTGCAGACGACACCGAGTTGAGTGATGTATCAACGGATGAGGTGGAACGCTCTGACAGTAACGATGACTTCGCAGGCCCGTAACCAGCTTGGGAAACCCGGAGGGGCGTGGGACACCAGGAGGAGAGTTTTCTGGGAGGGGCCCAAAATTTTTGAACTATTTCCAATAGTTATAAACCATGTCCAACATTTTTCCAGGGGGGTAGAAAAATTTTCTAGGGGGAGTTCGCCCCTCTGTGCCCCCTGGTTAGGGGCCTGTGACTTCGTACCACTTGCTGGCAAAATTTCTTCAAAAAACAAAGACTTTGCAGCTGCAAGGTGAAAGAAGCGTCGCTGCCCTCTGCAGGCACTGCATAATTATGTGCATTGCGATGATCCAACAGTCTCCATGTCCAATCCTCGCTTCAACCCCAGTGCCGGGAGGAATTCTCTTTTCATTAGTTCAATATAACGTCTGTGTTCATAGTTACTGGACGTTCATCATCAGATATTCGAAACAGTTTTTGAAATTAGCAAAGACTTAGAGATGCATTTCGTTCATCGTTTAGAAACATTCTGCCTTTAACCCATACAATAAACTTTCGAATATATTCTTGTAAGAAACAAAGTTGTACTAGATTGTCCTTACGCGTAGAAATAGTTGTTTCATGAAAATGTACTGCAAAATCTGGTACCTTATTTACTTTCGTGAAGAGCATTTGTTTCACGGTTATTGGCGCAGTAACTGTTTTCCGAAGCACAGGTTTCTGGTCGGTTTGGAATTTGCAAATATTGTGCTTTTCAGGTGAAGTGGTTTTTAATGAGTCAGCCAACAACAATTCAGCAACTATACAGTGCAAGTCCTGGTTCTACGAAGGAGTTGAACGTTCGGCTGTGACTGAAGTGAGACTTGAATGAACCCTGGTTTTAACGATAAATTCAAGACTGGTGATTTGCCAAGGCCGTGTTTTTAGTAAATCATGTGCTAGATCTTCGAATGAAAATTTTAAAATGCGAAAAAAGAATTTTGTAATGTAAAGCTGTTTTTTATTGTATAAAAAGTAAAGTATGCCTTGCTTGGTTCGGTTGAGACTAAGTATCTTAACCTTCCAGATGAGAAATTACGCTCTGGAAAAAAAAAACTCATCATATCAGTCCAAAAGTATTACGTTTGTTGTGAAAAATATTTAATTAAACAAGGAAAGCGTTTTGGCCATACCCAGTATTGTTTGTTTGCGACACATATCAATTACATTTTTTTCTGTAAAAAATGTCAGTATTGGAAAAAGTGCCATCAACTTTACTACCTAAATATGCAGATCTTTGTGCTTGATGCGTTTCATTGCACGGGTATAACCAAATACAGGAATCTATGTTTCCCAGCATCGCACATCAAGAACAATGTTTTGTTCCGTATTTTTGGTCCTTTTTGTTTTTATTGAATTGCCCGATGTTGTTATTTGCAATTGGCGTAAATTGCTTTACATCTCAATATACCTTGACAAAATTTAGCTCCACTTTGCAACACCACTTAATAGTGAATAATCTATTTAAAATAAAAAAAACAAAAAACGAATGATAAAAAATTGTGCAGGTTGCGGTTGGGTCGCTGACACCATAAACAAAGTTATCGTGGTGAAGGCAAGCAAACGATTTAACGATCTAAACAAGCATTGGATTTTACCGGATTTTGCACATCTGAACGTACTGCAAAGTGCAAATCTCAACATTACGATTATTACTGCAAATTCGTAAAGTAGGAGGACTTCAACCAATTTGTTTAAACGCCTCCTTACAAACAAAGAATGCGTAACCAAGCATCGTCGGAAATCAATACCAAGGAAAAGACCAAAGCCAAGTTAAGCTTTAGGGACCGTAAAAAACGATATATTGTCTTGGACTATTTCAGCCACAACTCACCAGCCGATAGAGTTAGAGAGCTGTTTAAACCTTCTAAAGATGTGGAAAGACTAGTTTCGATCAAACAATGTTTTGAAGTTTGGGATTTAAGGTTTTGTTGTTGGTTATGTCATGATAGAGGCAGGTTTAGGTCTTTTTGACCCACTTCATCTGGCCATGGGCTTCAACCGCAAAAGGGAGCTTTGTGCTTCCTTTACAAAAACAAATCTAAGCGAAAATTTGCATCTTTAGAGCCCTGGATTAACCCCTAAGGTTTGTTGTTAGCAATTTATTGAAGAAACACAAAACCAGCAATTAAAAATTACTGTAATTAATCCCCTAGGGGATTCATTGTTTTTCTGTGGTTTTTAGTTCATAACTTGCTAACCACAAACGTTAGGGGATTAATTAATTTTATTTAATTGCTGGTTTTGTGTTTTTTTTCAATAAATTGCTAACCACAAACGCTAAAAGCCAATCAGTGGCTCTAAAGATCCGAAATTTTGCTTAATTTTATTTTTAAAGAAGCACAAAGCTCCCTCTTGATATTGAGGCTCAGGTCCAAATAAAGAAGGCCAAAAAGGACAAAACCTGCCCCTATTGTGACGTAACTCATAAAAAACTCACATCCAAAACTTCCCAACTTTTCTGTAATCTAAACTAGAAGACTTCTCAAATCCGTGGAGGGTTTTAACAGCTCTTTAGCTTTATCAGTCGGCAAGTTATGACTGGACAAATCTAAGCCATTCAAGCTGCGTGCGGTTCTTAAAGATATACGGTTCCACATTTTCGTGGATGTATAAAAGAACAAAGTGATTTAACATCTAATTGTATTTTGAACAATCATAAAATTAGTGTTTACGGAGCACTTTCCTGCAGTCACTTGAAGCAATTACGACTTCAACCCAGTAATTAGGAGTAAAGGTAATTCAAGCTGGAACTAACAACACGCTGCACAAATAATCACGCGAACAAAGTGGATAAAGAGCACCTGCCGTAAAATGGTTAAAATTTAAAATTTACATTTATAAAACATAATTTCAATTTTATGGGTAATGATTAAGTCAAAACTGCTGTAATGTATTTGGCCTCCATATTATTTGTAAATAAAACTGTTAATTAATGAGTTTTGACAATATTTGCTTAAACCTTTGTCAACGTGTCCTATTGAACCATGCGTAAAATTCACCCAAGTATGTGACGTTGTAAAGCATTTCTACACAGCACAAGTTCAGTGGAAACCACTGTGTACAATTATTAACTTTTACCGTCCTTCAATCCACGCCTGCAAAGTTCACGTGAAAATGTCATAGTTCACTGGACTGAATGCATGTGTTTTAATTCATTGTCAGTTCGACATGGTGTGTGATCAGTCATGGAAAAAACCATTCGCGATTTCTCTTTACTTCTACGGGGTGATGGTCGGTTGTGCTCTGGCTGGCTACATTATCGACAGGTGAGTTGAAAACTATCTTGTAGGAAACCAAAGTAGAACAAATTTTTTCAACAGTTTCAAACAATAGCTTTCAGATATAATGGAAAGCTGAACTTTGCAACAAGTTTCAAAAAATGAAGATGGCGGGTGTCAGCCTGAAGCAGAATGCGGTTTAGGAGTCTGAAGTACGTTAGTTTTACCTTGCTGATGGAGTGTTGTTGCAACAGTAATTCTGCTAAGTACAAGTGGAACTAAGGACTACGACATTTGGTTCATGTGCTTGGCTGATAATCCGGTGGTGCGAAGCTACCATCTGAAGGATTTTCGCTAAACGCCTACAAGTCAGAATCCGCCTGGAAAGCGACGATGCACTGGAGACCAGGCGGCGGGCATAGTTAGTTATATGGCTGTAGGGCTGATGTTAGAGCAGACATCCGACCTTATGCGTGGGCGTCAAGGGCCGCTCTTTAGTTGCTGCATCCTCCTGTTCGAAAGATGGCGTGCCTATTCATTCGCAAACGACCTAGTTGAAAATCGGGTGTCGTAATCACAAGAGCAGTCTTTTCTCTGCTATTTGTTGACAGCCTCATGATCTACCAATTTGTCCGCAAACTAAGAAAAGCAAGCTAATCCAAATACACACAAACACCTTGTACCAAAGTTACACCTGAAAAGTAACTTTGCATTAAAACAATCTGCTGACCAATGAGAAGATATCTTAAACCAGGCGATGCCTGTAAACAAATATGTTACACTTTTTACATTCAATATGTTACACTTACACTCAATATGTTACACTTTTTACTATGAACTTTAGCAACATTTCATTTGTCTAACAAACTACTGTGATTTCTAGTATTCTGTAACTCTGTTTTATTATATGTGTGTATTTACTTTTTTGTAT
>JGI24021J15306_10000554_pt1 | contig 29511 bp, 19 predicted proteins | sample Ectturendosymbi1_FD_15306 | JGI IMG/M metagenome (IMG submission 15306) | reverse complement strand
CTGTTAGCATTGCTTGCAGATGATAGGACTGACGATGCGTAGTGTTACGTGAAATCGATTTCCTATTAAAAATTTGTGATTGATTCCTTGCTTTTTTCACTTGTGGAGTGAAGTTACTTGACCATCATAATTGTTAACATTTGTTGCTGTGACACTTGTCGAACTGTCAACTCCGCAACCTTGATTTTGACACCTTGAAAGTACGCTTAAAATGTACCAAGATTTACGCAATACCCCTCCAGCGCTGGTGAAATACATTTTTGGTTTTGTTTTCATGAGAAGGCATTATTGCTAACAATTGTCCAAATTTTTGTGGGAAACTTATTTTCGGGGCTATCATTTAAATGCGTACTAGTAGCGCGAGAGAACCTCTACGTACTGATATACACCAAAACATGATTAAATACGAACCGGTACATTAAAAATTTTCTATAGTATGAAATGCTTGCCAAAATCGTAACTGCGCGTTTTGCTGTCTCGATCAAGCGCGAAAGATACCATTTAACATATCTTATTTGAGCACAGTCGTCATATGTCCTGTGCAAACTAAGTTTCTAAATATTTTATCACTTAATAACTCGCATCGGGTAATACACAAACAATAGTAAAAATTGCATATCTAAACCTTGTGCTGTATTTTGTCAGAAAAGAAACTCTTGTTCGTTTACCCTGTTCAACTTCATCTGGTATACAGCATCTGTTTCCAGCCGTTGCTGCGTGTTTTGATGCACGCGCGTACTTGGAAGTGTATTTGTTAAATTTAAGGGCAGAAGTTTCAAGCCATTGGACGTATGCATTCGTTTCATCATTTAATAAGTCAAACGGAGAATTAGTTGAGCCACAAAATTCAGCAAGAGTATTTGTTATCACTCAGGTGTAGTTAAAAGATTCTAATTTTAAATTCCCAGCGGATTCGGTGTATTGTGACGTATGAAAAATGTGTGTCGTTTTTCGTGCACTGAACCGTATTACATAAATTCCAGCATTGTGTCCATCAGTTGGGGGCCGGTGGTGACGGTGTACCCATCCGTAGTCTGCACCCCCAAACGGAAATGGCTGAAGGTCTTCCTTAAGCTTTTTGTTAAATGTGGCCTTCGTTTTATGCCTGCCCTTCCTTCAGCGAAAATGTGGCGACGAACCTTATCGCGAGCATTTTGGAAATGTATTCGTGAACCTTTCATGCTCGCGCATTATGCACAACAAGCACGCACGTTGCACAACGAGTTTCAACAAAGCTTGGCTGCCTAAATAAGAAGTTTGGAGCCTAAATAAATTTGAAAAGGGCAGTATCGCAATGGCAACACTTAACGTTGCAATTAAAAAGTCAAAAGGGCATGATACGATCTAAGCTGCCGTCTTGGTTGTGTGCAGACGCTACGTTCTGAGCTGCGGTGTTTATTGTGTTTGCAGAATACAACATATATGCCTGATCGACGAATGGAACGTGAAGCCAAAGCAATCAGATCGCGCTCCACCCGACCAAAAAATTAAATATGTTCCTATCCACACAACTGACTGAATGCCTCTTCTTTTTAGACAAAAATATGAGCAAAAGCTGACTTTGTTTTTCATAACTGAAAGAACTAGGAATTTAATCCTCATCATTTTTCGAAAACTTTATTTTTTCGTTGATTTTGCAACCACCGTTGCAGAGGTTAATGTTGCAGATTAAACGGCACTTGCCGATGTCGTTCGAAACTCTCACGGGAGAGTTCCCTCGAGGTCCCACAGAAGGGAAGCCGTCAGGGGATTTCCCACAGAAGGGAAGCCGTCAGGGGATTTCCACGCTTTTTGTAGAAAACAACTTTCTGTGTTACAGAGTGGTTGGTGAAGCGCCAGACAAAACTGCTTTTTTTGAAACATTTTTATTTTGAAACGCTAAAAAACAGTATTTTGATAAGTGATAACTGTTGATTGTGAATTAAAGACCTTAATCTCCATCGAACCGCATGTTTATTTAAAAGCAACTTAACAACATCTTATGATTTGAAGGAAATCAAATTTGATTTTCTGAAAAATTTGTCTTCATCCTCAGTAGAACAACAATTTATCAAAAGTAAGTAACATTTGTCTGAGTCAAACATTTTGAAATGAGTATTGGCGTCAGGCTACAGGGCCAGTATAGAAGCGCAGTTTACTTGAGTCACCAGGGATACATGCATCAAGCGTTTCAAATCGCTGCCGGAGGCCACGTTTTCTGGTTCATCAAAATTAACAACACGCAGCAGGAACTGTTTGGTGTGTTCGTGCACATTTAAGCTCATGGAATTTCCGCGTTCTTCAAATCTGCTGATGAGGTTGCGCTTAGTCAATCCAAACATAGGTTCCATCACAACCATAGTCTGTTTTTCATTTTCCTTGAGCAGAAAAACAAAAAACTGGTTCAGGCGCGAAATTCCCTAAGAGGTCACGTGCTTAGCTAATTCCTGACGTCACCTGTTTGTTATTCACAATGAACTAAAAAAAATTTGTTTCGCGCATGAAAGTATATCTTAAAGATGCAAAGAATTTGTATTGCGCTTCCAGCTCACGAATAACATAGGAAAAAATTGTTTTCCCCAAAAACTAGTCAGAAAACCTATACAACCACTTAACAAATACTGAACACTTTCGCCTTGTCTCTCGTGAAGCGATGGGTACAAAACGTTCAGTGTTGGTGGATAGAGCTTAGAAAAATGTCAGATTAAATCACAAATCGATAAAATCTCTATTGTGCGATGGCGTTTTATTTTGAGGAATCGAATACTTTTTGGTATTGATCATTCACAGTTTTGGCATAGCATGTATAATGAGTGATAAACCATGCCGTAGGTATTGAAAGGAACTGCACAAAAATACTTCACTTTGTAAAGCCCTTCCTGGACTGAAACAACCTTAAAGTTCATGCAGGCCAAAGTGCTGTACAGTAAGAATTCAAATATTTTTTTTGCCGATTTAAGCATTGGAATGTTACTTCAAAAATTTTCTTTTCGCACTACAATTGCCCTTTGCACAATCACCGGTGTTTCTGCTTTTGTTGTAATGCAATGATGGTCTTTCATATTTTTGTTTTGATGATCAGATTTTATCCACTCTGTCATAATATGCTTGATTGCCATGAAAGGTTTATCGAAAGAATTGATGCTTGTTTATCACACAGAGTATTTCATGTCTTCCCAAACTCTTATGCGATCACCTCTTTCAATATTCAGAAAACTCTTCGAACACCCTTCACGTTTGACAGAGATCAACAGTCCACAAAATTTATTTCGAAGATTTTATTCAAACATTAATCTTAATTTCTTTCACTCAATAGCAAACAACCAAAAACATTTGTAAGATTCCTGAATTAATCAGTTTAATGGGTGCGAATTCTTCTTGCTGATTTTTCGTTTTGCTGCCTAGCAAGTTAAACTGTGGCTCAGTCTTCGTCAACGCTATAATCAATGTGGTTTCAATGTTAACACTTAAACGGTATCTTGTTTTGGTGTTAGCCAGCATTGAAAAAGCAGACTAACACAAATATAACATATGGCAGGAGTGCACTTGCTACTAAAGTTGGAAATTCTGTTCTAGCGCTAAGCCAAAAATTGCAAAATTGTTTTCCGGGAAATTCTAACTGGAAGTTCGAATCTGAAGATAGTTCAACCAGTTCTTCCTGAGAATTTTAAATAGGTGCTGACTGCTTCGTTCTTGTACAGCAATTGTTTTTTCGCTTGATGTTATCTAAATCTGGATCAAAATACTTTTGAAAATTTTCAACAAAGCTGACAAACGGTTAAATATAGAACAGCTTCATCATATCATATACCGCAACACTGTTGGCGAAAATCACTTCTGCAAATAAAAATATTTCGAATCGTTTTCAGTTTTTTTCTACAAATGTATGTGTTTTTCATAAACGTTTCAATTTAGGATTTCAGTGTAAAAATATTGATGTTTTCTCACTTGAGGGTCAAATTAATTCCGTTAAAGGTTTTTAACCAAATCTGATACATAACGTGATTTCCACAACCAGCTTTCATTAGAAATGTAGTTGACCAACTTAGAATTTTTTTGTTACACAAATTATGACTCCCGTTTACAACATTCATAGATTTGCTTTTCGACAGCCACTTTATTTGGCAATGTAGTAAAAGTGCTTTATTGTCCGATATCATTTCATCACAAATATTTGCAAAACAACGGATTCTAACTGCAAGGCTTTAAAATTAAATTGAAAACTTTCACAGCATCTGGCAAAGCTGAATTTGGATCAGACGAACCTTGTTGGCTACTTAGACCTCGCCATAAATCATAGAGTGTGTAAATGTCCTGTAATGGATGCATCACTTACAGATCATACTCTAGCTTGAAATTCGGCTGCACCCCCTTTTATTTTATTCCTGCGCTCCGACACAGCCCTTCTATTGCATCCTCATATCTGTGAAAAAATTGTCAACTTTATGTGAAACAACTATGACTGTGCTTACAGTGGTTCACCTTTCCAACCGGACTACCCTATTCCTAAATATATTGGCTTGGGGACCACATCGTCTGCGATTATGTCATTTGTCAAAGTGTTTGTTGTTGTTGTTGTTTGTGCATATGATGGTTACAAGGAAACAATTTGGCATTTCTTCCGATGACCTCCTTATTTTCACTGGGGACCCCGTAAAGAACCACTGCCGCAGTACTTTCAAAGTCGTTGTCAAAAAAGTAAATCGTTTTTGTTGTCGTCATTCTAAATCTAAATGTATCTACAATGGGCCAAGGCCAAAAGATTTACCTCATTTGTAATCTCTGTAGATTCATCAGGCTGAACTGGAAATTTACAACTTTCTTTCATTAGTAGAATGAGTTGCTCGCGTTGGTCTTCGCTGATTTCGGAAATGCGTTTTGGCACCATAATGTTCAACAAAGGAAATTTTCGCATTTCATCGGCTTCGTTTATGCCGTCAACAATATCAGTTTTTGAGACTAAGTGCAACGGATAGAAATTCTTCCCCAATACTGTACGTTTTCTTACTTTTCCAATCGGCAAAGAGTCTTCAAAAGATGCTATTGCAAAATTCTCTGAATTCAAAGACTCACTTTCAAATGATTGTCTTAATCATTGTAACGTTTCTAATTGTGCGATTGAAAAGCTTAGCATGTGTATTGCAACATGAATTGCGCTTTGTGGTTAAATCTACCAACCATTTTTTATTGCACTTGCGCGTTTTCGACAAGACGGTCTCGCAAACTGCCTCTTCAGCTGCTTGAAATCATTTTCTGCAATATTATTTTTTTGGTCTTTTCAATCAATTATTCATTAAGTCTTTCTCCTTTACTTTCTCAATAATTCGTACGCACAATCCTTACGCTCACATCTGTTTCCAAAAATTTAGTGACGAAACTGAATTTTATAGACATCCGCCTCCTCAGACGTGAGCAAGTGTTGACGGGACAGGTACAAAAATAGGAATTACGAGAAAAATATACGGACAATGTTGTGACTAAGCCAAAATGTTGTCGTGTGACTTAGCTCCAAGCGGAAGAATCTAAAAAAAGTGCATACCGAGACGATCCAAATGAGCAATAAACATCTCGCAGCAACGTCCAATAATAAAGGACGACATGGCATTCAAGGGAACCAAAGATTTGCAAACTGGGGTGATCATTCCCATTCACAAGAAGAGAGACAAAAGAGAATGCATTAACTAACGCCGAATCTCTCTCCTTTGTCTCCCTGGAAAAGTGAATTCCAAGTGCCTTGAAAAAAGAAGCCGCTAGATATTTGAACCGAACAATGGTATATTCTGTGCGAATTGGACAAACAGACACAGCCGAGACGACGATGGTGTCGCCGTTGGAAACCGCAGGACCAACAGTTTGCTTTGTGCGGACGATTTGACACTGAACAGGGTCTCCAACATACATTTGATCAGTTTGCAGCTGCGCGCAACCAAGCGATAATGAAAGTTGGCGGTAAAAAGACCGCGCTATTACGTATCTCCAGAAACTCAAGGCAGTGTATCCCTCAAATAAGCGGCAATACACTGCAGAAAGTTCAGAAGTTCACGCATCTTGTGGCGGTATTCACGAGTGGCGGAAGGCGGAAGAAGGAGCTTGATTAACGGGTTGGTAACGCAAACGCAGTTCTCCGTGAGCTTTGTTGATCTGTGGTCAGAAAGCAGCAACTTTCAAACACCGAAAACCCTTCAGTTTTTCAAATCGGTCTTTGTGCAGATCCGCAACTATGGTCATGAATCTTGGGTAATCACTGAAAGATTAATATCTCAAATGCGAGCGTCATAGATGGGATATCTACGAGGAGTATTCACGACGTGACACTTCACGACAAAATGCACAGCTGTGAAATTCGTAAAGGCCTGAATATCGAGCCATTTCTCTTCCGAATAGAGAGATACCAGCCACGACAGTTCGGTCATGTGCTCAGACGAAAGATATTCGAGGCAGGTCCTACTGGCTTCATCCATGGGAAAGTCGCCCAGAGTTCGACCAAGGACCAGGTGAAGTGGTTACATGATTCCGACCTTTTTTGACCCCGCTAGGAGTAGAGCCTGCAGAGCGACCAGAGATTGTTGAAAACCGTGAGGCATTTCGAGTCCTCCTATGGCTTCTGGCCCCGTGTCCCTTCTGATAGAAACGTTTGTATGAAAATGAAGGAGTGAATGGTCGCATTGAAATATTGTTGTTGTAGATGCTGCAACTCATTTAAGATTTATGTTTTCAATAGTTTTAATAATTGTGCTTCTAAAGTTGAAAAATGTACAATTCACTTAAATGATGTACAGTACTTTCCATAATGAGGATAAGCGACCATCAAAATTTTGAATAAGAAATCAATTTCACATAAAATTACGCATTTTCAGTCCTTATTAACTGTGTTTATTTCAATTATGTTCTATGTGTAAAATTGATGTGCTCCTTGCGGCCTTCTCATTGGTCGTGCAACCAATCACTGGGAGTGATCACCATTTTTGGGGTAATTTGACAACCACCATGTTTGAGGGGAAGTTGTGGAATATTTTGTATTTTGCGACAGGTATAACTTAGAAAACCCCCCAATATTTGGCAATACAGTTTTCTGTGCAAACAGATTTCTAGAAAACTGTTTGTCGCCGAATATTACTGCTATCACACAACCCGCTTTAAGGGAGAAGATAACAGCAGATTTGCTATATCGTTAGACTTGGTTGCATTTGACGTTCCTCTCGGTTGAGCTATGGCACCGGAAAGGTTTAAATCTTTGTCTCCAAGAACGTCAAGGACAAAGTATTAAAAAACTATAAAATCAAAGAAGAAATAAAAATTATTAGATGCAGCCGAAAATTTTGACTTTTCCTAAAGCGCAACTCACTGTTCACCAATGACTTTATCACCGCCCAACAAAGGAACATGTGAATTATTTCACTCATTACTGGTTGAAACCTTAAAATTTCTGAAAAAAGTCTGCCGGTGTTTATTTTCAAATGGATACTGTTAAAATCTCGCAAACTGATACTTTGATCAGATTTTTAAATTTCTAACGCCAGGTTTTGATAAACATTTGTATTTGGTCGAGATTGCGGAGATTTTGTGCATGTTGTCGTATTGCCAAGGGTTAAATTGTGGAGACGCTGATTGCTGCCCCAACAGCTTGGGGTGGTAGACGTGCGCATATTGTAGCCAGGCTCGTAATCAGCTTAGGACACCAGGCGATGGGAATAGCTTTATGAGAGGGGCCAAAAATTTTTAAACTATATTCAATAGTTTCAAAGTATGTCCAACACATTTTTCCAGGGGGGATAAACCCCCTCGTTACAGGCCTTATTGTAGCTAGAGTCGAACGTGCCGTCCTAATCCTTCACTTTATCAGCCCTTAACATAGTGGTAAGTTCGTTTCCTTGCTGGCAGATCTGTAATTCGACTCTTCAACTTGTCTTACAAAGACCTTGCAAATTGGCGCTGATAGCATTTTTACCGCGGGGAAAAACTACGGGGACTATCCAGAATCCAACAAAAATTGAGTCAAATGATACCTGACATTGTAAACAGTCGTGGAGCTACAAGACCACTGTAGTTATAATGCGCCATGGAAACATTATCTCAAAATAAGTCCTTTACTTTGATTACGATGAAGAGTATTATTCTTGTTGACGGACTCACTGTGCTTTGTTCAGCTGATGGTAGTTGGTAGTTGTGATCTTTGCTGGCAGATGGTAGGTGGTAGTTGTGCAAATGGTAGTTGGTAGTTGTGATTGTAGTTGGTAGTTGGGATTGTAGTTGGTAGTTGTGATTGTAGTTGGTAGTTGTTATTGTAGTTGGTAGTTGTGATTGTAGTTGGTAGTTGTGATTGTAGTTGGTAGTTGCGATCAGCAAACAGTAGTTGGTAGTTGCGATTCAGCAGACGTTAGTTGGTAGTTGTGATCAGATGGCAGTTGTGATTTTTGCTAGTTAATGCTTAGCGTCCTTGATGCGCCTTATTGATTTGCCTCAATATGTTTGCAGTACTTTAAACTACGGTGAAAAGTGCTGTTCTTGTTTACGGACTCACTGTGCTTTGTTCTGCAGATGGCAGTTGTGATTTTTTCTGGAAAGCTTAGCGAGCTTGATTCGCCTCGATATGCTTACAGAGATCATATTTTAAATGACTAGATCAGATTTTGAAGCAAGGCCGTTATTCCGGTTGTGCAGCATTTGCAACGAGGTGGAAAATCACCTTGTCAGCGTTTCTCGTTTCACTGCCTTATATGGATCGTAGTTTGGAAGCTACTTTAATCCGTGAGTCAAGAGGTTCCCTCACTTCTAACACGACTATCGCTGCAAATATGTGGTAATGAAAACTTCCTTTACGTTTATCTCGGAATGAAGATAAGCCTCTGCAGTTTAAGTCAGCATATCTTCTTACATTTATAACCACATTACAAACACTGCGTTCACGCTTATATCAAATTTTTATTGATTGAACTGACGATGCGGTGTGTCAGGGAGTGGAGATTATCAGGAAACCACGAAGGACAAGAAAGCACAAGATGGTTTTACAATTTCAACATTTTTCATGCTACAGTGATCAACTATATGAGTTCTTCAACAGTCAAAGGACTTGTACAAACCTATCGTGGTTTCGTGGTTTCCAAAAAGCTCAGAAAGTTTCCTGCTTTGACGCTAAAAAACTTTCACCACTCAACACAATTTCTGACAAGGCAGGTAGTTCTAGTTTTTTCAGTACGGAAGAAATTTTGTTTGCTGACAATATTTCCAGGTGATCTGTTCAGCCTGTTGCTGCTTCTTAGAGTCAAAAACGGAGTTTTTTTCTCGCAGCTCTACGAAGAGCCAAACATTTTCGAACAATCTTGCGAGTCTTGACAATTGTTATTCAGGATGCTCTCGGTCGCTCAAACGACACAACAAACGAAAGTAAAATGTAATATACGTCTTAAAATTGCAGGGAGGGTGAATCCTTGTTTTATCGATAGTCAGTATGCTAGCTCCACGGTACAGTACCGAACAACACTGTGTGAACCTGGTATGCATATAACAGTATAGCGCTTACACCCTTTTCAACAGAAATAACTCTTTCAAAAAAATATTATCAGAACAAAAATAGTTCAACTTGTTATTAATCTAACAATCTTCCCAACATTATAGTGAATATATTTCCATGAAAGGTTTTAATTGCATTCGAGGTTTAGATTTTGCTACCTTTGCCGCTAAGTGTCGTTGTAAAGGGTGAACATACACTTTCGCCTGTTGTCTTTTCCAACAAGATAAGTACAACTACCTGCACAGTGGCGATCAGTTGTGATGAAAAGGTTGCTGCAAAGAAACTGTTTAAATATCTTGTGCATTTTCCCAAGACAAAAGCATCTATTCTAATCTATTTGGTGCCCAGGTGTTTTGCAATATACATGGTTCCTTTATGATGTTTCGAGATAACAGCAATGAACTGTCGTATGAATGCAACAGGCAAAAGTTTGGTTAAGCTCTTGATTCCATAAGTAAGTCGATAGTTCTTGAGTTTGGCCGTAAGTCTGTAAATTCGGAAGAAGCAGGGTTGCTAGTTTGTAAGGCATGATTAGTCAAAACAACTTTTCTTTGATACTAATTTACCGCATGAAAAAACAAACCAGTTTTACTGTTTGCATAAACACCTAATCCTGCTCTTCATGCATGCACAAAAACTTGTTTGAAACCGCAACTGAGCTGCGGATTGCTGGCTGCGGATTGCTGGCTGCGGATAGGAGTTGCGCGATCGGCGTAAGCTAAATATCTGTAGCGGGGCAGAGTTTGAAGTGTGGTTCTCTGTACACTGTATATCTTGCACTAAGCGTGTTCTCAGCAAATGCGCGTTAAGATGGTAATTCCACCGTGTGCATATATCGTTGTCCATTGACAAATTTGTTGTCACCATACGAAGGGCTGGCGAAATCGCTTTTAAAGACTTTAGAGTTAAAAAATAAAAAAATGGTGAATCGCACCTTGTAAAATCGTGTGATAAAACGTACAGCATGTCAAAAAAATCTTCTATTGTATGCTCTTTAGTGCCATCCTATGGATAGCTAAATTGTTCAAACAAGTCGTTTGGAAAGTAGAAAGGGCGACAAAGCAAACATTCCAACTTGCTTCATGTGGCACTGAAAAAGACTTGTTTGCGTGAAAAAATGTTCACAAGTTTCAAAAACGCCTCTTAGTCAATCGATCAGAACAATGGCTAAGATTGATGCATCGCGCAGTTGTAAAGTGTTTTGTCGTAANCAAATCTCCTGNTAACAGTTTTTTTGTGTTTTAACAGTCATGGTCTTGAACTTTGNTTATAAGTCTCACCAACAATTCATTACATGCATTATCATCGCAAAAGCCTATGTAGTTGGGTGTACAGCGCGTAACATTAAAGTAAATNTTTCAAGGCTCCTGGTTGGTGGGTTTAAGCGATCGATATAATTGTCGTAAACTTACACTAGCATCTTGAGTAAAGCCACAAACACTAAACAGCAATCGTACCCAGCAAAATGCCAAGATCTCCACACGTAAGCGTTTTTTCATTATTCATTGGATAGTCTATTCGTCTCTTTTGTGCCGCGAGAATATAAGAGAAATTCTTCAATACATGATCTTCTGTTGCAGGCAAAAATGTTAACTGCACCTTCCACACTACATGAACGGAAATGTTTCACGTGCAGAAGAAATGTAATAGTTACAGGTGGACTCATAGCCCGGGGTCTCCATCAGGCTGAGGTTTCATGTAAACGTTCTTCTTGAAACCGTTAATTATTAGTCTGAAACTCACCGCCACTCTGCCGACTGTAAGTGGCTTTAATCAAAATCTCACGCCCACCGGTCGATGGTTCAACTGGCTGTTGAAAATGAACAAGCGAGAAAATTCGGATTTCAACAATTTTAGTGAAATCTCGTGACCTCAAGCCGCAAACCGTTAGACAAGCACGAAATCGTAATGAAACCGGTTGAGCAAGTCCGAAAATGATTAGAACTGCTGCTCTCTCCATAAGACGAAAACGCTACGAATGAATCCAGAATCTTGGCATTAATCTGAGGACATTCGAGATTGGAGTAACTTTGTTCATCACCCTGTTCATCACTAGTGTGGCGTTCAAAATTTCAAAGACGTTAATTGTCGAAATATACATGAGCTGCATTATGGAACCGAACTGATTTTGTAAAAATAATAAAACTGTTAGGCTTTTCCTAAGATGACTTACGATTAAGCCGAAGTGCTGCATCAAATGATGATCTATCTCAGTGCTTTTTGGTACTCTCGCAAAGTTGTTGTAAAAATGTCTTAATGCTTAGATTTTAAGTAAGTATCCGGAAGTTTTGAGTTTAACCAATGCACATTATAAAACGAAAAAGTTTTGAGTTTAACCAATGCACATTATAAAAAGTGTTTCTTCAAATGGGTAAAAAATTGCACATTCGGAATCACCATGGCAAAGACGTTATGTGACTATACTCCTCAAGCACAAAATAATTTCCACTAGAGAGACATCTAAGCATTGGCCAGATTGAAAATCATATAAAAAGATGGTTGTGGTGCAAATGCAGTTTATCCAGCGCAAGCAATTCAATGAGACAAATGTAACTTAAAACACTTTTCAAAGACTTCAGTTTTGAAACATTTTTACTAACTGCTTCCGCGGGTCACTGAAAACGCTGTGGTGGGCCACGTGTGGCACGCAGGCCTGTAATTGCCACCCTACGCAAGAAGATGTCAAACTTTGCATTATTCGCCACAAATTGGTCCCTAAATTTTCCAATATTGTTACGTCTTCATAGCCACACGGAACCGAGTAGACCTTGACACACATGGCACGAACAAGGAACACACAGATACATGGAAGCACACGAGCTTGGATATGTGGCGGTACTAAATATGCGTAGGCATTGATGGGTTAACACGTTTTTTTGAAAGAACACAAGCATAGTTCAGCAACACTACCAGAAAGCACACACACAGATGGCGCCAACACGGTCTCTAGCACCGCTGCGTAGTGCTGTGATAAATTTTACGAAGTGCAATTCATAAAAATGTATGCGTGAGGGGAAGATTGCGAAGTACCAGGGGTCATGTGGTCTGCAGACCTAACCAGGCTGAGCTATGTACAGTGTAAAAGGAGAATCACTTGGTTAATAATAGTAAGTAAAAGTCTGCAGNTTTGAGCAGAAGGTTTNATAAGCGCAATGCTGTCATAATATTTAATGGAAGAAAGCTGGGATGCAGGCAATTTTAGGCCACCAGAAGAAATTGGTTCAACTTTGCCACACAACATTTTGCAGTTTTTGCATATATTGCAAATATTGGTTATAGCTTAAGATAGCAATTCGTCACGAAAGCTGTAGTGCTTCAACGTGTGTCACAAAATAGCAGGCTGAGAAAAAGGCGCGCAATCGCTTGTTCGCGAAATATTTTTGAAGTCGGTGCGGTGACTCATGCATGGGTATGGAAATTTCTTCATTGCTCGCTAGATACACGATTTGCAATGATCGCAATGCGATTGAAGACTACAGCACTCCAATACATTATACGAGAGTTTAATGTAGAAAATACGATCGATTTGTAGTGAACGCTACAAAAGCCAATGAAGTAAGTGACGACAGCAATTGCCTCTACTCTCCTAGAAATAGCAGAATAGAATCGCCGCATTCAAACAGATAAAAGAATACCATCAGTGTTTCTAACACCCGATTCCGATTACCAAAGCGTAGCGATCTTACACAATCATCGAACGATAATAATTCTTTACAGTTTTATCGCTTATACCTTGCTATAGTGAAGCTAGCTTGTATGAAGGAATAATATCGTCTTTTGAATCTTCCAATAAACGGCAGATAATTTTAAAGTGAACATTACTCGCGATGTTCATAATTCAATGCGAAAGCACAAAACAAGACCAGACTCCAGAGGTCTCAAGAACACACTTGGAATCAGAGATATCAAGAACAAGAAGCCCTCTGGGCAAAACGGCATTTCCCCGAGATTCTGAAAAGTGGTGGCAAACCTCTCCTAATCTTCCGCAAATTCACGAACTGCTGGAATAGACACTGTCTTCATGGCGATTTCAGAGACACTAACATTATTACTCTATACAAGAACCAGCGCGGTCGTCAGTGTTGCAACAACGCTTCTGTGAATTGCTGGGAAAGATTTTGCTCGTCTCTAAGAGTTGGGCAGATTGCTGAAAGAATTCTCCCTGAGAGTCAGTGTGGCTTTTGCCTCTGTTGCGATCGGAGAAGTCCAAGCGGCATGTACGCAAAGCTTCGCACTGTGGCAGCAAGCAACAATAGAGCTCACCCGACGAGATCACTCTATTATTGTTTGTTCGCGCAACATATATATATTGTTCTTCCTCGCATACATCCCGTTCGTGGTGTATCACACAATCAACGTAACGCCACCGGAGAGGTTGCAACACCCCTCTAGAAATATGACTGACATGGTGTTCCCACTTAGATAGCTCCAAGAGAAAAGCATTCAGCAATCTCGCCAGCAGTACGAGGCTTTCATAGACCTGAATAAAGCCTTCGATACTGCGAACCGTCCGGCTTGTGCAGCATACTCAAAACTGTTGTGCTGCCATGAAACGCTGCTTTCCGATCTTCCAGCGTTCCGCGAGAGCATGAAGGCAAGAATCCAATTTGATGGCTCCGCGTTTAAAACTTTTCAAATTTGCAGAGGGGCCAATCAGGGCTGCGTCCTGGCCCCGCCCCTATGTTGTTCAGCATATGAAGGAAATTGCCGTAATATCACTCGGAACACCTAATCCACCGCGCATTCGCATCAACGGCTCACTACTTAAAAACTTGTCAACAAGTTCTCGCATCTGGGATCTGCTGTCAACTCGACGAAACCAAATAACGAATTGGAAAGCCTGCGACCAACTTCGGACAATGCGTTCTCAGGTTTGGAACAATCACCACGTCACCATCAAGTAAAGATCAAGGTCTACACCGCGTGTGCCGCCCTGAGTGTTCTGCTATACAGCAGAGAGACGTGGTGCACATACCTTCGCCAAGAAAGCCGGCTCAATGCATTACATTTCAGATGCCTTCGCTCCATGCTTGCTGTCTCATGGAAGGAACATGTCCCTACCTCTACCATCCAGCATGTCAACGGCCAATGTGACCTCATCACCATCACGAGGCAGCGACGTCTGCACTGGCTGGGCCACGTCCATCGTATGGGGGATGGTCGCATGCCCACGGATATCGTTTTCGGCGAAATCCATAACGCGCCTCGTCGAGCTGGCTGAACCAAACTGCGCGACAAAGATGCCTACACGCATCAGGGGCGGATTGGTTGTGTGGGACCTCGGGCTGAAACTAAGAAAGGGGCCCTTTCTATATATGTGAAACCGTCGTTAATAGGGAAAAAATAAATGAACAAACTGAAGCATTTGTATGTATTTGTGCTATTGAAACAAAAAACCTTGAGCAAAAAAAAAAAACGAATCACTAACTAATGTGGACGTCACAATATGAACGAAACTCATTGATTTCATGTCTTCATTTCTTGCTGGAGACTTGAAACCATATTGGTAAAAAATATAAATTGGCACTCAGCAAAATTCTTAACTAAAAGCACATCTTGCGACTTACTAAAGTCGTAAATCGAATGAGTCATTGAGTTCAGCGTGAGCAAGCTTAGAGTTACTTGAACGAAATGTAAACAGAACTAAGACGTACTTGATACGGTTTAATTTGTGTATCAGTTAACGTTTTAAGAACTCGATATCTGCCGACTTTTCTTTTTATTATTGCGTTTATTCTGTTTTAAGTCAGTTATCAAGAATTGTACGAAATAATGGCGATTCACATAAAAGTACTATGTACCAAAATGCCCAAGCTTGCTTCTTAGAAGTAAATAGTACCAGAATTAGTATTAAACTACCTATTGACATTGTTTAGGGTGAAAGGTCTTCACTCCCACACGCAACGCGCTAGACTGCAAACATGCATCGCAGTAAAAAATAATACACAAATACATGAAAGTACACGAGAATATCCACGTGGTGTATATATCAACTCTGGGAGTCCTGCCTTATAACATCATGATTTATTATCCTAAGCTAAAATGTAACTACTTTCACCATTGTTGAGAGACTTGACACCACTTAACAAGTTCACAACTTCCTTGGGACTGTCTGCAGGACCAATGTTCAAATGACGTGAATACTGCATGCGCATCGGAAAACAAGCGGATGGAATACCTTAATTTTTATACCTTGGAGAACCAACTTGTTAGTGAGTGTGGGCCAGACTACACGCCAAAGAATCAACTACTTTTATGTCAACGAAGCAATTTTAATGAGTGAGCACAGAACGCCTACTTATTTGTTCCAAGTGGTGATGGTATCTTTTACAGTGTGTTGTGTTTTTGAGTATTGTTCACATATTACAGGGGCCCTTAAATGTTGGGGGACCCTGGCTGTAGCCCAGTCAGCCCCCCTTAATCCGCCACTGGCCCGCATGACATGGCGAGCTGCCAAATCTCTCCACAGTTCTGGGAAACACTTACAGTTGATTGCAACAGATGGCGTGCCTCTCTGAGTGACGGTTATTTTTTGTCAACTACAAACAATGCAGCAGAAATGGGGAAGCGCAGAGCTCTTCGTTGTTAACGACGGGATGAGCCATAGTAGTAGTATACAAACACTTTGACTCAATTTTCCCCTTCTCGGCCACGATACGTAACAAACTGATTTCTGTTGTCAACGTTCATCCTCCTTTACGCTTTTCTTTCCCCTACATCGAACCGCTAGATGTCTATCATGTTCTTATTTTCTATAAACCTCGATGAAATGAACAACCTCCCAAATCATTTGCTTTATGCTTGCGCACAGTCTTTTGTTGCAGTTCTCAGTCTTCTACTTAAAATTTATTCTGCTCACCAGTCGTTACACTGCCACATGGACAGTATGCTTCAATAATTGCCCCAACATAGGTTACGTTCGCTAATGATGTTGGGATTTACACACCTCTTTCCATTCTTTCCTGTTTTGTCAGGTTTTTGATAAACTGTTACATAAACATCGTTATCTTACCTTTTATCGAAGAACCTACTTTTCACTGTCGAATGTGTCGCGATTTACCCGCATACAGTACCTAGAAGAAGATATACCTGAAAGAAGACACTGGCTACTCACCACGAGTTATTTATTGTAATATTTTAAAAACTTTGACGAAGTACAGTAGTTCATTTACCTTTCCTGTTCAAATTGCGTCAATTGAGTGTTGCCTGTTTTTATCGTGCTCTTCTTCGGCATTACATTACAGGTAGGTCTCAATTTGTCACGCTGGCTAGCTCCAGTTTCAGTCTGTTAACACTAGTTTTGGGGTCGTACAAAGCCCTTGGGTCATTGATTTTCTGATATTAGTTTTTAACAATATCACCGCCACTATAAAATTGTGATTTTCTCTACGTTCAGACAAAACCATCCCATCACATTGTTCTTTTAGAAGTATACGACCTGCGTGGAAAAGATTTTGTCTATCGACCTCAAACAGCTGAATTCATGCGATGAGTAACGGCAAATAATTGATTCGCCGCAGACTCGTGGTTCACATTACAGGCACAATTGATCTGTTTCTATTTGGCCATACCAAGTTACCATTGGGCCATCTGTCCGAGTATTTGAGTTAGCTAGTGCATGCTTCAACCTAGGTACGTTCTGTCTCAGCATATAGGATTTTGTTCATTAAATCTTTTTTTCTCTCAGGTTTGATTTCAATCGCAAGCACTGCTGTTTTGTCTGTTTAAATGTTTTATTTTGCTGTGTGCCGCAACATGTGTCCGTTTAACAAGTTGTTAAATTATGGGTAAATGACTCTTTCAGGATTCGGTTACACAGCACCTCCATCAGCCGTAGAACGAACTACATGAATTGACATGAAATTAAGAGTTATTTTGTCAGGCAAGGTATGCTAGTGAAGCACGTCGGAATCAGTGGTGTATGGTGGTCATTGTTACTGGGTGTGCGCTGTTTGTGACGTCAGATTCACATTTCAGATCCAACATTTTGGCGAAGTATTTTGACACATGCATATCATTCTACAATCACTCTCCTTATTCATTGTTTTATAACTTAATACCTGTATGTCATTGTATTGGCTTGAAACTATCGGCGCTCCAACTTAAAATGCAGGTACAAAATATACTCAACGCTACGACCAAGCAATTACAACTGCCAAAATATCACGTTAAAACCAAGGAGTAAAACACATTCAGCCCTACCACAGCGCAGGTCACAATTGCAAAAACAGCCTGAACGCATATCGCTTTGACTACGAGCAATCGAGCCCTGCAGGTGTGCGCCTGGAATAGCGCACACCCGGGATTGCCAGATCGAAACAACAAGGGAGTAAAACAAAGCCCTGGAACAGCGCAGGTCACAACTGCAGAAACAGGCTGCTGTTATGGCGCGTGCCTTGTCGATTACGAGTTTTTGAAGCCCTGCAGGTGTGCGCCAGGAATGTCGCACACCCTGACTTGTGAGCAGTGGCGTAAGCAGAAATGTTTCATGAGGGTTTCATTCAGTGGCATATGGTGGTCATTTGTATTTGGTGGGCGCTGTTTGTGACGTCACAATTTGACGTCATATTCGTGTTTCCAAGCCAACGTTTTGGGTAAGTTTGTTGACATAATATTGCATATTCTTCTACACGCATTCACCTTACTGTATGCGTCATTGCACTGAACATAAAACTATCAGCGCTCCATATCAGGCTATCGGAGTCAAATAAACTCAACGCTACGACACAGCAGTTCATAACTGCAAAAATATCAGGCTGCGCGTTAAAACAGGCCAGTAAAACACACTCATCACTGCGTCAGAACAATTTACAACAGCAAATTGAGGCTGCGCTACATGTCTTGTTCAATACGAGCAGTCGAGCATAGAAAGCGTGCGGCTGGACTGGCTGGCGAACATCGCGTTTGCAAGATCGAATCTTGCTAAACTACACAAGAATTGATAATGCGTATAAAGTATGCAAGAAAACTTTCGATTTTTGTTATGTACCTTCTTTTTTCCCTACTGAGACATTCTTAAATACCTGAATGCTTCTATGTTAAAAAGTGCTGTTTTTGAGCTCGTGCAACAGTTTTATCATGCTACAGAAATTGGTAATGCAGCCAATGCGGTCAGCGCTTGCGCTGATCACCCATAGCAGACAAAATTAAGGCAATTGTTTCAGATAAAGTGAACTATCGCGGAGCACAATCTTAAAAATGCGTAGTGGTCGAATGGTCTGCAAAAATTGGTGAAGTGGTTTCTGGACGCAGACGATAACGCAGATTCCCCCCGAAATCTAATTATTACTTTTTGGGCCATTGGCAATGTTCCTTGAACTTTGCATGCAAATTCATTCCGTGGTATTTGTATTAAGACGACAAATTAACAAGTAAAAACCATGCGAAAACAATAAATTTCCTTTGCGCATGTAATAAAGTTTTTGTAAAATATCAAGCTCAAGGGGGGTTTTTAACCCCAATCCCCCCTTGCGTACGACCTTGCTTGTGAGATGGAAGCAGCAGGGGAGTAAAATTCACTCATCCCTGGAACAGCCCAGATCGCAACGGCAAAAGCACTTTGCGAAAATGTCTCTTCGAATACGACAGCAGTCGAGTACATACATATGGCGCACACCATCGGGCTGGAAAGTACATAATTACCTTTATTTGTTTTTTGTGATTTTACGTTGATCGCACGATCTGGAAAATGTCACGTCATGTTCAGTTCCAAAGGGTGCACGCCGCACACCTAGCGCACCCGGAGTATACGCCTCTGGTCGAAATCCCGCCTTAATACATAATGTTTTTGTTCCCATTTCTTTTACAGTTGTAGAAAACACATGTGGGCAATGTACAGAAATGAAAACCAGGTCCAGCCCGCATTTCTCCTTAACGGAAATATTGTTTTACTGTAACCACGCCAGACGAAAGCACATTTGCTGTTGTTTTAAACCGCATTGGGTACCATTCCAAGTTGCAAAAAATATGTAAAACACTACAACCTTTCAGCCCTTCAGTGATTATTACAGTGTTGCAATGATTCTTAACCACGGACTCAAAAACAGTAAAGCTTGTGAAAACCGTAGATGCATAAACAGAGTGATAGACCAGGCCTCGGCAGCAGCACCACGGAAGATTTGACTTGACCGAATCTGCCACTTAGTACTCGGACTATTCCTAAAATTTTCTAAAAACTACCTCGATACGTTTTTTCCTGCTAACAAAAAACCTTAGTTCGATTATTGTGCTTATCTAGCATTTTATCCAACGATGATAGTGGCGCAGACGCTACAAACCTCAACCGACAAATAAAAATTCTTAGTGGAAACCCAATTCATTTGATTCCAAATCTCTGCTTAACTTCGTTTTTTATTTGTTTTTTTGGTCTTGCAATAAGAAAAGCTTGTCAAGCCATTACTCTGGATATACCAGCCTCGGTGTCACATGTTGTGCTGCTCATACAACGATCTTCAAATAGGACTCCAGATCGAAGCAAGTCTGTCTATGAATCCTAATCAATATTTTTCAAGCAGTTGTATTTTGCAGTGTCTAGACGTTTCAACAATTATCTGTATCTTATCGTGTTACTGCTGTATGTCAAGGCGTTGAAAGTTTATGGGCTGGTACGAAATGATTATTATTGGTGTGTATTGTTTACAACGTTTCTACTTATTTTTGTCAGACAGACTTCATGTCTCATTTCAAAAGCTCTAACTGTGCAGATTGAACGACAGGCTCGCGTTGAACATAATGCAATGCTTTATATCTACAAGTTACCATTAAAGACCCGTTTTCCTACGACAGCTGCAAGCCTTGCATAAACATTTGTCGCATTTAGTGCTGTCACAGCATTTCTTGTTGATTTTCCGAACACCTAAAGTTGATCAACCCTTGTCCAAATATTGGTTGAGTGAGCAGATATCATACAGTATGACCGCTGCGATGTATGAGCGCGTGATGTAAAGCACACACAATTAATCAACTATGACCGTGTGCTTTTCGAGCTGCAATGGTTTATCACAAAATACTGTTGCTTCTAATACGTTCGCGAATTAGGACCTTTTTTAAGTGTAAAAAAAAATAAAAGAAAATTAACGCAAAAGAAAACTACAAAGATTTTTAGTGCATATTCTCGAATGGCCCTGTCATCGTTTGGATCAATTCTATGATCTTCATACACTGCTGTAGAGAAGCGCCACAAGAACAGTTTGCTGACAATCAATCAGGGGACATGATATTTTAACTTTTCAGATGTGTAACAACTCTAGAAAGCGACCGGTGGGTGGCATGTTTGTTCATCACCTCCACAATACAAAAACATGCAGCAGACTTTTTCTTGAGCTATTCGATTTGATGTTTGCCTAACTAAATTATAATAGGAAGTCATGTCTGAAAACTTGTCACTGGAAAAACAAACGTTAAAGTAATGAAAAAAAGCATGTGAAGTCCGGAACAGTAAGGTCTCAAATTTCAAACCAAAGCTCTACGACAGGCTAAAAGCAGAAGTACTGGTCTTTCTGCACGCAACATTTGATGCTGCAATTGTACCTCGTTTAAAGCAAAAAAAAAACACAAGCGCGTACAAAATTCTTGCTGAAGTTAGATTAATAAAAATCAATATCCTGCTTTTGTGTTAACCATTTGCTCGGTTTGGCATATATTGGTAAATACTGCAGTCACGACTCCGGAGCTTACCTGAAGCTGCAAATGTATGTCTTGGAGACTTGCTACATACAAGGTTTGACGTGTATATGAGTGTTTTAATATATTTTTTAATATTATTGCTTTTTGTCGGAACCGCGTTTGGGCTACATTGTTCTGCATCAACTAACTTGGTTATCAACGGCTAACAATCTCTGCTAGGAGGATGAAAAGTGCCTAGAAGGGTTCTGTTTTGTGACGTGTACAACAACAACAACTTTATACATTGTCTTCACAACCACACACAGCGAAATACAAAAACATAACACGCACAGAAAGCCCTAACCACTTAGCTTTGATACAAGTCAACGGTGTACGTTGCTGCAATTAACTACAAGCACAACAAACCAAAATGTAGCGTTATATGCGGGAGTCAGAGGCTGCGAAAGACCAGGTGTAATTTGGACAGCAGTGCTCCCTAGGGCAAAGATACTTGTTGAGGTGGAAGCGTTGGGTCAAAATAAGAATATATCTGTTGCTCTGAGCGTAATGCTTTATATGTGTTACATTTATGCCATAAATGGAATTACAATAGTAACAACAACTTGTGATCTATTGCAAATTTAAGGGCTCAAAAGAATTGGGTGAGGTTTGCCACATGAAATCTTTGGACATTTCACAAATTGTGTAAATAATGGATGCTACATAAGATGGGACTGCATCACCACAGTTGTGAACTAGTGAAATGCTGAGTGCATGTTACATAAATAAACAGGCTGAAAACGAGGTCAACAATCGCGTTGCAAGGTAAAAGGAGTTTCAGTCCGTGCAATGACCCACATATGGGAGCCGAAATTCCCATACAATTTGCAATTTTGCATTGCAGGTGGAGAACTAAAAAGCCCCATGCAGTTCAGTATACGACAGCCTACGCAACAAATGAAATTAAGTAAATGACGACAACAATGCCTCAAGTAGCAATTGATTAAGAATTAGCAACAATGCAGAATCAATGAAGCTGGTTGATGCGCAAAACCAACGAAAAAAAAAGAATATAGACATAAGATTTTTTCCTTAGCATCCAAAAAATATATTTCTCTTATTTTGAGCTGTAAATATTTCCGAAGGATTTATTTTTAACTCTAAAAGATTTGTGACCAAAATTTTATTGTGCTGCACTTCAACTTTTCAATAAATGTTCTTCTAGTAACGGAACTTGCTGAGTATCTTTTTTTCTGGTGTTACTTTACGAAAAACATCTGTGACCTTCCTAATCTAATGGCTAAATGTAGCCAGCAACTGTGATTTACTGTATTTATACATGAACTTAGCCACTTTAAAAGTCTATAAACATCTTTTAGTTATACGATTTTTGCGTAAATCAAACTTTTTTCATTATTATTAGCCACAACTACCAAAGTCAAAAGAGCTTAATGTTTTAAACACCTTGTTGTTTTTGCGTCTATCCTCCCTTTTAATTAATCCCAATAGTATTAGCCACGTCTGCAAGAACAGTGCATGTGCAGATACAGTAAAATACAAACTTTTTACGATTTGACACTAATGAAAATATATTACTTTATTTCGCCTTGGAAATGTTTGAAGTTTTTATCATCTACTGATAGGATGTGAGGATCACAAGATTTTCATTTTTTAAACCTCGTAACCAAATAAAGTGACTTAACCAGCCCAATGAACCTCTACAATTCGTCTCGGGAGTTAAATTTGGAACCAGGGTTATGGTGAAGGAAATTAAGTTCAAATCTAATCAGTTGCTTCATGCAGGATCCAAGTATCTTTGGGGTAGACCAACAGCTAGTCTTTGCGCTTTTTCACATATGTTTCAGACAATCGGATAACACACTTTCTGAGACAATTTACACTACACCATTTTAAACACAACAATATGTATTATTGACCTTCCACGAACCATTTCAAATAAAGAACAGATCAACCATATCTAATGTAACGCAATGCGGTCAGACAAAACGGAAAGCCGTGTTTCTTGCGATGACACATTGTAAATACGGCTATTTTTAATGCCATCAAGCATTAAAAGATCTTGTTCCATTTCCTACCTTAAGGGCTGCATGCTCATTTGAGCTGTTTGGGTTCGCCATTCTTGTGGCAAGTTAAATTGGTGTCTATAATCCTCGTCATTTCTTCCATATCCTCCTTGGAACTGTGACTCTTAGCACCGTAGTCGGCTGTTAACGGGATAAGTGTCGTGCATCTTTATCCATTGAGGAGATTGACTTGCAAATCTTTTTCAAAATGCTAACGCCGCTGCTCATCTGCAGACCTCACTGCTTTTAGTTGCATTACGTCTTTCAAAAATAAGCGTACTTGATGAAACTCAACTTACCGAATCATTCTGCAAAGGGAGTGTCCAAAATTGAGCTTGAACTTTTGAGTAGACGCTTTGCCACCTACAACTTTCAAATCTAAACCTATTGCATAGGATAGATGTCACAAATAGCATCCAACCGGCAAACTATACTTCCAACGATGCTCTAACAAAGCAACACCGTTTTGGTAACATGTATAGTATTAAATTTATATAAAGTAGAAGTTTGCATGGGTGGTGGCAATAGCCTTATGCTTCTTTGACGTTGGCGTAAAGAAGAGTTTTTTAAGGGTGACGAAGATTGTGGAGGTCTAGTAAACAAGTATTGATGATAAGCACTTTAGATGGCATTCTTTTCCTTTTTTACGCTTGGGACGTTTCGTAGTCACGAGATCATGACACCACATCCTCTCTGCGCAAAGAAACTAGAGTTTCATTCAACTGGTATCTTTCGTCCACCACAGCGGTAGAAAAATACAGTTCAGCGATGTCTCAAGTAAATTATGGTGGGTACATTCTAATGAGCACAAGGTATTTGAACGAGGGTCCAGATTTCGTGGCAGTCACAGTCATTCCAATATCTTGCTGCCAGCCGTTTTGACAAAACAACAACTTAAGATTGAACAAACTTGTATTCAGGAGAGGTGGTAAGTAGCCTACTTCACAACAAGCATACCGTCGTAAACCTGTTGTGAAAACAATTTCAAATTAAATCATTCATAAATGAAATCATGTTTATTTTGAGACAAGGTTGCCCAACCCCCGGCCCCCGAGCTTGTTTCAAGTGTCCCGCGATGTAATAAGTTCGTAAGCATACTTTTCAAATTTTTAGTATTTTTTTATACGCTCAAGTATATTTGCCATCAAAACACACCAAAATTATACCTGCTGTTTCTGTTATGGGCCTATCACCGAAAACCTTGTAGAACAAACGCTTCGAAAATGTGCCAATTTTTTAGATTTGGTTTACATCCATACAAGCTGGCGACACCGCGTGCAACCATAGGACTCATATTAATCTCGTGTTGTAGCATAAAACGTATGAAAATCAATGGATTTGTTACGTCCCAATATCTTAATGTTACGTCACAAAAAACTTTTGTTGCCCGCAATAAATTTCCTCATGTGAAAGTGGTCCGCAACACTGAAAAGGTTGGGCAGGCCTGTGTTACGACGAGCGGCAGGCCGGAACCTGAATATACTCTTCGTCGCGTCATATCGAGCGAACCAATTCACGACGAACAGTTAACGAAAATTGCAAACAAATGGCAGACAATTAAGAAAAAATTGCAAGCAAGAGTAGAAGGGTTGGTAAATTGCAAGCATACAATAAAATTATACAATGAGGAAAAATGTGAATTACAGAATGATAAAGGAGTTACTATAATAGAGAAGCCCAAGGTGTTATGGCGAGGTAAAGCGGTTAGTACATTCAAGATTTTAGAGACAACATTATATATATTAGTACAGGGTTTTAGTTGAAGCGAAGGATGTCCAAATAATGGAAGTTGCAACAGCCTTGAATGACCGTGCAACACATTTGACAATATATCTTGCAGAGTTTTTTTCAGTACAATTGATTTCACAGATTGCACAAGGTCAACGTGGAGCGAACAGTGAAGAGTACAGTAAATGCTGAAGAGTACAGTAGGAGTAGATGCTCTTCTGTTTCTTTGCTACCACATGAACACAAACGATAAGTGCACTTGTTCAGGTTTAGGACACTGCGACACAAGCGTAGTGTGCAGCGTAACGATTTAGTACGGGAATTGTTGCCATGAAGATGCCAGCAGTTATGCTTTGAGCCACAGTAGAAAGTCTCTAGACGTAATTTACAGGACGAAAAACGAGCACAAGATTTGACAACAATGGGCAATGCATTCCACAAACTAGCAGCTTTTCGCAAAATGAGTTAAAAAGTACATTACTTTTGGGAAAGATATCCAGACATACTAAACTGTTACGAAGCACATGTATGGTGATAAATCTTTATACATTTTTGAGATGAGAGGTTGCAGGGTTGGGGACGTCATACTAAACATTATCTTGTAGCAGTAAATTAGAATTTGCTTTTCTCCTCTAGTACTGAGCTTAACAAAAGAAATGTCTTTCAAAACAGCGTCTTTGGCTGTGGTCCTCATGCTCCCAGCGATTATTTTTGTTGTCTGGGATGTGGCCAAAATAAAGCATCAGATGGGGAGCAAGTGTCATAAACAACGCTACTATAGTCAAAAAATGGAAGAATAAATGGTAATTCGACAAAAGAGCAAATCTAGGCACCAAATTTGAAATAGATTTAAGCAGGGCCGTCGCCAGTGCGAGGGCCAGTGGTGCCCGGCCCCCCTATTTGAAATCGGTGCCCCCCATTTCACGTTTGGCCCCCCGATTGCTGCATACATCCAATAGTGTATATTAAAAATTTGGCCCGCCCTTATGGTTTTTGGCCCCTGTTTTTGGTTTTTGGCCCCCCTGCTGCTAAATCCTGGCGACGGGCCTGGATTTAAGTCGGTAAATATGTAGTATAGCACGCTGATGAAGGCTTAAAATATGACATTGCCAGGAGAGGCTATTATGGAAGAGCAAGCCTACATGCTTATGGCTATTAACTTCTTGGAGCTGCATGTTCTTAAAAATCAAAGGAAGGTGTTTATCACGATTACTAAATATAGTTAAAACCTTTGTTTTTTGAGCATCAAAACTAAAACTCCAAGTGTCAAAACACTTTCCTAAAGCTACGAGATCTTCTCACAAGACTAGATGTAAGTGGCTTGGGAACTTGGATGAAAAATACAAAGTTGCATCGTCAGCAAATAAAGACATAGATGATTGAACATTGTCAGAAATTTCGTTGATATATATAAGAAAAGAAGGGGTCCGAGGATTTATATCTTTGAGTAGCCAACTTGTGCGTGGTGAGCGTATTCATCAAGAGGGCAGCTTGGCCATTCACTTCGGCCAAATCAATAAAACTTAACAACTTTCCCGAAACGATTCTGCGGTCGCGCACGTTCCGCAGTCTTCGTTGACGTTCGAAACGCTTGGATTCACGTCCTATTCGTGAACATGGCAATGCGACATGTTTTCCAAATACATTGGATTTGTCTAACACCAAGGTCTTATTTAACAACTGTGACGAAATGGCAATTTAGGGATGCCGAGCCAAAATTAAGCTCACAACATCATTTTCAGCACTTCACTCGCCATTAACAAGGCAGTTTTCTCGATGCACTAAAACGAATATGCTCCGATCAAACAGAAAACCAGAAGTTCGTCAAAAAAATAAAACATGAATCTGTCGAAATTGCTGCGCAACTGTTCTACAGAAAGTCAATCTATATTGTATGTAAGCAAGCTTAAGCAGCAAGCAAGGACAAGTAATAAACAAAGAATTCACAATGTGGAGCTGTGTGTCTGGCTAATATAACAGAACAATTCCATGTAGTAAAGCAGCACGTGAATGTGTCCAGCAGCTGTGACGTGTCAAAACCTTTTTTGTCAAGCTGTAATCTGCCAAGTACAAGTACACAAAGGTGGATTAAAATGCTGACGTTTGTAGTTGTGAGGGTTCCCATTTCAGCCGGTTACGCCACTGTCAATAGCAAAGCATTTCTAAGATCATGTAGTAAAAAACGACAGTATGGAAAGTCTAGGCTTTGTTTTCCTTGACAGAGTTACAAACTCTAACATAGTTTCTCCCAGACAACTGGTTTTTCAAACGAAACCTTTGCATTTCTTTAACCTTTCAAGGTTTAAGAAATGACACTGGTAATAACAAGTAGATTTTGAAAAAATGAAAACGTCATGTTTATCTACTGTAGTAAAGGAATAGTGCAACTAGACGAATCGTAGTTGTCAGTGCGATTACATCCATGCCCCTGTGAAAGTTGCATGTTGTGACAAACTAGTGATGCAAATGTGCTCCAAAAAAGACGGCTGAAGTCTTATGAGGGCTGGACTAGAATATTACGTTGGACACTGTTGAGCAGATCACGTTTAATCAGTAAACCTACTTATCAATTTATCTGCTTTGAACTATCAATTTATCTGAAATTTCTCAAGGTAGTGCAGAGAGAACTGCTTGCTTGGTTATTGCAACATTGCAGCACCTTTTGAAATTTTGCTAGGCTCCCTTTCTCAAAATCGTACTTAAAGTTCACGGCAAGTCTGAAAGACACTTGTAACGCGGGTTCATGACCCCGTGTGAAAAAATGGCTTAGCTCGGCGCTAGTCAACCGTGCAAGGACGCCTGCTGCAGTGTTCAAGGTTGTACGGTGATGAAATTGCTGTTTCGGAAGCCTGAAATATCTTACACAAACTTAAGAAGGTTGTTTCGAGCATGACTAAACCAAAATCGTTGCCGAAACACTCGAAAATGAATTTGCCACAGTGTTTACAAAACAAAAAATTTTGTCTGTCATTAGTTTGTTTTAAACGTTAGTATCCATCATAAAACTTTTCCCAACTTTTCCAAAGACGTTACTGTTACTTAGACTTTTACTTAAGTTTCAAGTGATATCTTAAGTTTTCGGAGAACAATTTCAGCAACTACGTCTTATTCACTGCGGTACATTGTTTATATTCAATTCTATTGAAAACAATTAAAAGCTCAAGTTTGTTGCAAGCTGCAGAGGAACCAGCTAACTGGGCTCTGCTTTCATCTTTTAGCGAAGTTTCAAACTTGCACATATCAGTGTTCAAGTAACTACTCTTCACTTGTGAGATAAGTTGCTTAAGACAAGTTGCTGAACTCACATGAGGAGAGTAGCAATTGAAAAGATCCGCATTTTAGAAAGTACAAGCGATTGATATTCAACCAAAAGCTGATTTAAGCAAAAAGTGATTTCCAACATCTTTGAAATTAAGGTAGGAAGCATATTTCGAATCTTTTGGTTTAAGATACGCGATTAAAAGTTGGAAAATCCCATGTCAGCCGTCCCGAAACATTTCAATTTCACAAATTTTGTAAGTTACGTTTAACCTTGAGAAAAGGGCCATTGGCTCCCAATTTCAATGCAACAATTTTCAGCATACAACTGTTCAATGTAAAAAATCATTCGGGCAATTTAGCAAGTTTTACATGTTTTTGGTCTAAGCCAGTGGTTCCCAAACGTTTTTGAACCGTTACCCAAATCAAGGTAGCGGTCATGTCTTATTTCCCTCAATAAAAATGGTTTGCATTTCTTGTCGAAAATTTCTTTTGAAGTAATCGCTCATAATACAGAACAATGTGGTTTTGGTTCTGCGTTACCCCCCAAAGAACCGCATATTACACCTGTGGGGCAATTTACCCCCAGTTTGGGAACCACTGGTCTAAGCTTCGTAGCAAATCTACGATTTTCAGGTCTGACTGAAAAATCTGGAAGAAATCTAAACGAAACTATTTCAGAAAATTCGACTAAAATATAACTTGACAAAATAGTGTATAGACCAAGAGTACAAAGTTCTGATTGCTAAGATCTAAATGAACGTATGAGAACGACAATAAAGTTTACACGCGCAGTAAACGTGTTGGCTGCAGCCAAGGATGTCATTGCTTCTGTAGTTTGCAAGGAATAGGTTTTTTAGACGTTTAGTGAAATTGTAGCGGCAGACGTCGTGGTTCTAAGTACCCTGAAGGTGTGAACGTCTTTCGCACCGACTTGATTTTGCTGTTGAATGGTGAAATTAATAAACAAATGTGTATTACTGTAGAATGCATTGTACATACGTAACAGCTATACGAACTGCTGGCTTGAAACAAATGAAAGTGGGTGAATGCATCAGTGGGTGAATGCACCTCTCTTGACAAAAAGTGGATGGGATGATATTCTCCAATACCCAGGGCGTAACAAGGTTAGATGGCGCCCGGGGCAAGCAACAAGTTTGGCGCCCCCATGTTCGAACCTGAGCTCTTTTGGAAGCAAATGTGCTGTTGAAGAAAGTACTTGCGACATTGTTGGGACTTTTCGGCACCCCCGCAATCATTCGGCGACCGGGCAATTTCGCCCCCCTTGCCCCTCCTCGTTACGACTCTGCTAACACCCCCCTGATTAAAGGCACCAGAAGCCATTTA